>SDBV01001429.1_pt1 | contig 36066 bp, 26 predicted proteins | sample 2277081 | NCBI WGS metagenome assembly SDBV01 (sample SAMN10402039, study PRJNA504765) | marine sediment metagenome | isolation source: marine sediment core GS10_PC15, 223 cmbsf | place: Arctic Ocean: Southern Knipovich Ridge | collected 2010 | reverse complement strand
ACGTCGAGCAACCGGCCGTGAAGCCTAACGAGGAAGACATCCTCGAAAGCGGTTTTCGCCCCATCGAAGACATCCTGGCCGACCTGTCGGGCTTCGAAACGTGGTCGCAAATCTGTATCGAGGCCCTGTTCGGGAAAGACTGATGACATGCGGCCCGAGGTAGCAACGTGGTAGATCTTCCCATTTACATGGACAACCATTCGACCACGCCGGTCGATCCGCGCGTGATGCGGGCCATGCTGCCGTTCTTTTGCGAGACGTTCGGCAACGCCGGAAGCACCACCCACTCCTTCGGCTGGGCGGCCAAGGAGGCCGCCGACGCCGCTCGGGAAACCGTCGCGACGGCGATCGGCGCCCGGGCGAAAGAGGTCGTCTTCACCAGCGGCGCGACCGAAAGCAACAACCTGGCCCTGCGCGGCGCGGCCGACAAGTATGCGAAGAAAGGCAAACACCTCGTTAGTGTCACGACCGAGCACCCCGCCGTGCTCGATCCGCTGGAGAGACTGCGGGATCGCGGATACGACGTGACGCTCTTATCGGTCGTGCAAGCCCCCGATCGTCGGGCCGGGCGCCTTGACGCAGAGCAAGTAGCCGACGCGATCCGTGATGATACGATCCTGGTCTCGGTCATGCTGGCCAACAACGAGATCGGCATCATTCACCCGATCGAAGCGATCGGTCGGATCTGCAAGCAGCGGGACGTCTTGCTGCACACCGACGCCACGCAGGCTCTCGGCAAGATCCCGGTCGACGTCGAACGACTGCAAGTGGACCTGATGAGCTTCTCGGCCCACAAGCTCTACGGCCCCAAGGGAGTCGGCGCCCTATATGTCAGGCGCCGCAAGCCGCTGGTGCGGCTCGAACCGATCATCGACGGCGGCGGTCAGGAAAATGGCCTGCGAAGCGGAACACTCAACGTGCCAGGAATCGTGGGATTCGCAAAGGCTCTGGAATTGTGCTTGGAAGAAATGTCCGACGAACAGCAGCGGCTGCGACGGTTGCGGGATCGACTGTTCGATGGATTGACCGACGCCATACCGGGCGTAACGCTCAACGGACCCGTGTTGGAACTCGCCGATCTGCGATTGGCTGGCAATCTGAACGTCAGTTTCGACCACGTCACCGGCGAATCGCTGTTGCTGAGCCTCAAGGACGTGGCCCTAAGTTCCGGCAGTGCCTGCACCTCGGCCAAGCCCGAGCCGAGCCACGTGCTACGCAACCTGGGCCTGAGCGAGGAGTCGACCCGCGGCAGTGTCCGCTTCGGTTTGGGGCGGTTCAACACCGAAGAGGAAGTCGAACATGTCATCCGCACCATGGCCGAGACGGTCGAGCGGCTGCGGAGCATGCGCACGACATAGATGAGTAGCCACGGCCCGTTCGTGGGGGGCGGCTTGGCTTTGCGGGAACTGGCGAGTAAGATACAAAGTTGGCGGCACTGCTTCGTGTGCGCTGACTGTAAACTCACAACTCACAACTCACAACTCACAACTCACACAGGAGAGTTCGGAAACGATGGCAATTACGTTGACTGAAGCGGCGGCCGGCGAAATCAAACGCTACATGGAATCCCAGAAGGTCGAGGAAGGGGCCGTGCTGAGGATGGGGATCAACGGCGGCGGATGTGCCGGGCTGCAATACTCCTTGGGCGTCCAGACCGACTTCGATCCGAAGGTCGACCACCGCTACGAACAGCATGGCGTCGCGTTGGTGGCACGCAAAAAGATGGCCCTGTTCCTGGACGGCACGACAATCGACTTCCAAGACGGGCCGACGGGCCGCGGGTTTGCCATCGACAATCCCAACCAACCCAGCGGCGGCTGCTGCCCCGGCTGCGGCGGACATTAGCTTTTTACTGCCTACTGTTTCCGTCCTCGGGAAAGATCATCGCTTCGGCGAAGGCTGTTTGGAAGTCGGTGTCGCAAGAGAGATCCACGTGCTCGGTACGGCGGGCCAAGTCTTCTGCGAGTTCTCGCGCATCCTTCGAAAGGGCCATCAGCCGAGCACCGGCCAGCGACGTGTTGCCTCGGTAGCGGATGCGTCGGTGAGGAACTCGGGCAGGCATCAGCCCGATCCGTTGCGCGTTGCTGCGTCGGATGAAGTTACCGAACCCGCCGGCGATCAATACCTCATCCAAGTCGGTCGCCTCGATCCCGGCCCGGCGTAACAGGATGCCGATCCCGGCCCGAATGGCGCCGGTGGCCAATTGCAACTCGCGAATGTCGCGCTGGGTTAGCACGATCGGCCGTGAGGTGCCCGAGTCCGACTCCGACACCAGCAGGAAAGCCACTTGGCCTTCGTGAACGATCAATCGTTCGGCCAGATCGGGCAGTACATCGTCGGGGAGTTGATCGGGCGTCTGCAGGCGTCCCCGTTCGGTGATGATCTGATGGCGCAGCAGTTCGGCGGCCAGATCGATCAGGGCCGAACCGCACAGCCCCACGGGAGCGACGTCCCCGATGACGTTGATTCGCAGTTTCCCGTCGGCCACCACCTTTTCGATCGCCCCATCGGCCGCCCGCATTCCATGCAGGATTCTCGCTCCCTCGAAGGCCGGTCCGGCGGCGGTCGAGGCGGCCGTCAGCTTGCCGTCGACACACAATACGATTTCGCCGTTGGTGCCGATGTCGACCAGCAGCGTAGGCCCGTCGGCCTCGGCCAACCCCGTGGCCAGGATTCCCGAGACCGTATCTCCACCCACGAACCCACCGATCACCGGCAACACGTAGGCCGAGCCGTAAGGATGGATGTGCAATCCCAGTTGGGCGGTCGGCATGGTTAGCCCCGGCCCGGTCGCCGGTACGAACGGCACTTCGCCCAGCGAATGAGGATCGATCCCGCAGAACAATTGCTGCATCGTGGTGTTGCCCGAGAAGGTCACCTCGTAAACCTGCTCGCGACGAATGCCGGCCTGCCCAACCAGTTCGCCGATCATCTCATCGATCCCCTGGACGATCGTCTCCTGCAACTGCCGCAGGTTGTCCGAGTTTTCCGAGGCATGGAGGATTCGCGAAAGCACGTCGTCGCCGAACCGGGTCTGCGGATTGACGCGCGACGTGACGGCCAACTCATCCGCGTCCGGGTCGTCTTGGCTTAGGTCCAACAGCACGCCGGCCAACGTGGTCGTACCCAGATCGATCGCCACGGCGTAAGTTTCCGATTCCGTGTTGCCCGACTCGAAGCCGATCAAGTGCCCATCGGCAAAAACGGCCGTGCCGCGGAACTTCGCCTCGCGCAACTGCCGTGAAAGGTCTCGCAAGGGCCCGAGCTCGATTTCGAACGGTCCGATGGTCTGTTGCAGGCGGATCAGGTCGGGCTCGTCGTCGCCGCGACCGGGCGAAGACAATTCGACGTATCGCTTGCGGACCGCCGGTTGGCCCAACGGCTGGGTGTCCGTTTCGGATCGAACAAGGATTTTGTGCCTAAGCGTCGGCAGCGAGGTGTGCGGAATCTCCACGCTCATCGGCCCGCAAACCGAGCTCTGGCAGGCCAGGCGGAACCCTTGGTCAAGTTCGTCGGCGCTGTACGCGTTCTGCTCGGCGGAGGTCGGCTCGTCAGCCCCGGTTTGGATCTTCACGCGGCATTTCCCGCAAACTCCCTCGCCCCCGCAAGGTAGATCCAGCACCAAGCCGGCGCCGGCAGCCGCCTCTATCAGTCGAGTGCCCGTCAGAACATAGACGGTCTTGCCCGAGGGGTGGAACGTTACGGGAACTTCCGCTTCGCGCATCGTGTCTCCTTTGGTCAAATGTCACATGACCAGCTTAGACATCGTTAGGTTTCACAAAGGGGCTAGGGGTTAGGGGCCAGGGGTTAGGATTCCAGGGCAAACGTTCAGTCCAAGTGCTGAACCCTGAACCCCGAACCCTCTTACCTTGGTTGCCGCTCTACCGCGCTAGGCTCTCTTGCACAGGCAAGGGCGGACAAGCCGCCCATGGCACCCGCGCGGACAAGTTGCTGTGTCTCCATCCTGACAGTTTCAAGAACTGACCGCAAGCGGTCCCTCGCGACTCGATGACCCCCAATTGGGCAGGCTCGGGGCGGGATGCGTCGGTTAGGACTAACCGTCTTCGCCGTTGGGGCCTTCTTGCACCGTCTGCAGCATCTCGACGAACTTGGCTGCCGTGGGAGTAAACACCCGACGTTGGCGATGGACTATCCCCACCGGCCGTAACAACTCGGGGGCTATCAGACGGACCGACGTCAAAGTCTTTTGCCGGGTTTCATCGCGAATGGTCGGTTCCGGCAAAATGCTCACGCCGGCGCCGATCTGAATGGCCTGCTTGATCGTCTCGATGTTGTCGAACTCCATCATCATGCGAATCGTTACCGACCGTTGGCGAAGATATCGGTCGATCTCCTTGCGGATACTCAGGTCGCGATCGAAACCGATAAACTCCTCGCCCTGCAAATGCTCCGCGGTGATGGCCGCCTCTTTTGCCAATTTGTGCTTAGGATGACAGACCAACACCATCTTCTCCGACCGCAAGGGAATGACGTTCAGATCGGGAGATTGGGCCGGATAGGAGACGATACCCAGGTCGGCCTCGGCGTTGTGAACCGCGTCGAGCACCTTGTTCGGACGGAGAAATTCCAGCCGTACCTTGGCCTTGGGATAGCGTCGCATGAAATCTTGCATGCACTGCCGCATGTCGTGCAATCCGATCGAATAGATGGCCGCCACCCGAACCATCCCGCTGATCTCTTCGCGAAGCGACCGAACCCGCGACTCGACCGAGTCGAACAACTCGAGCACCTCGCGAAACCCCTCGTAGCAGGCCTGGCCCTCGGGCGTGAGTACGAACGGTCGCTTGGTCCGGTCGACCAGTTGGACACTAAAATGCCGCTCCAAGCGATGCACCGACTGCGTGGCCGCCGATTGACTGATGTTGTTGATCGCCGCACCGCGGGAGAAACTTTGGTACTGCACGACGTCACAGAAGATACGCAGACTATCGATGTTCATAAGAGTATCTTATCATAAGTAGAGCTAATGTCAAGGGCCGCTGAATTGAGTTATTACGGAATTCGGACCCTCCGCCCACACTTTTGCCCCCGGCAAGGCCCGGTTACACTATAAAGCCGTGACCGTTGGTCGCGCCGGGGCATGGGAAGCCTCTCGTTCCCACGCTCTGCGTGGGAACGCCATGCTCCGACGCTCCGCGTCGCTGAAGCGGAACTTGATTTGACGTAATGGTTTACGCCGACGCGGGGCCGCAGAGCGGCCATGCAGTGCGTTCCCACGCAGAGCGTGGGAACGAGAGGCACCGGCGCGACCAATGGTCGCGGCTTTACAGACCTAACTCGTTCCCTCACAAGGAGATACGATAGATGAAAGCCCTGGTTCTGACTCATTACAATCACTTCGAGTACCAGGAAGCACCTCGGCCGGACGTTGGAGCGGAAGGTGTGTTGATCGAGGTGAAGGCCTGCGGTATCTGCGGCAGCGACGTTCATGGCATGGACGGCAGCAGCGGACGGCGACGCCCGCCGATCATCATGGGACACGAAGCCTCGGGCGTAATCGCCGAGGTGGGCCAAGGCGTGACGGGATTCCAGAGTGGCGATCGGGTCACTTTCGATTCGACCATCTACTGCGGCCGTTGCCATTTCTGCCGCCAGGGAGCGGTCAACCTGTGCGACGATCGCCGCGTGCTGGGCGTTTCGTGCGAGGAGTTCCGCCAGGAAGGTGCGTTCGCTCAATTCGTGAGCGTGCCGCAGCACATTGTCTATCGCTTGCCTGAGACTCTCTCCTTCGAGCACGCCGCGATGGTCGAGCCGGCTTCGGTTGCCGTGCATGGCGTGGGGCGGTTGCCGATTCAGCTCGGTGACACGGCACTGGTCGTGGGCACGGGAATGATCGGCCTGTTGGCATTGCAGGCGCTAAAGGCGGCCGGGTGCGGACGCATTATTGGCGTCGACTTGAGCCCCAGCCGACTGGAATTGGCCCGGCAACTTGGGGCCGACGAAACGATCAATCCTAAAGAAGTCGACGTGGTCCCGTACATCATGAAAGCAACCGACGGTCGCGGAATCGACGTGGCGGTCGAGGCCGTAGGCGCGGAAGCAACGGTGGCCGCCGCCGTGGGTTCGGTTCGCAAGGGCGGCAGCGTGGCACTGATCGGCAACCTGGCACCGCAATTCGAGGTGGCCGTCCAAACGGTGGTCACCCGACAGCTCACGCTGTTCGGCTCATACGCCTCGGCCGGCGAGTATCCGCGATGTCTCGAGATGATCGCCCGCGGGTCGCTGGACGTCGATCCGTTGATCAGCGCAGTCGCGCCGCTGGCCGAAGGCCCCGGGTGGTTCAAGCGACTTTACGACGCCGAGGACGGCCTGATGAAGGTGATCCTCACGCCCTGATATGGCATTGAATGACGAAATCCGAATGACGAATGACGAAGTAAGTTTCTTCCTTTCGTCATTCGTGCTTCGTCATTATCAAATGCTGTTTAGTAGAGTTCTTCGGCGACAAAGTCGAGGCCCAGTTTGTTGAGCGTTTCCTTGGTCGGGGCGCCGGTCTGCGTGTCCCAGCCCATGGCTTCGAGGTACTCGCGAATCTGGGTGTCGGCGTCGACCGTCACGCCTTCCAGCGGTCCGCTTTGCAGTGGCGGTGATCCGACCAAGCGGCCCGGCAGTTCGAAATCGATGTTCCGCACGCCGTCGCGGATGTTAAAGGCCATTCGCAGGGCGGCGATCCGGTCGCCGATCACCTGCACGTCGTCCAGCGTGAACTCCTTGCCGGTAGCGGCCGAGAGCGAGTCGGACACACAAGTCGCCTGCATGTTGCACCACGAGAACATGCACGTACCGGCCGCACTGATCACGTGGTGATGGGCGCTGACCTTGCGATGGATTTGGCCCTTGCCGGTGTAGGTGTACTTATCGAACTCCTCTTCGACCAGCCCCGGCGGGGAGAAACTGGCTTCGACGGTCCACGCACTCATCTGCGTGTGCCGACCCGGCGTGGCATCCATCTTGTAGCTGGTTGCCAGGCCGGGGTTCAGCCGCGGATCGTGCATGGCGACTTCTTCTCCGCCGACGTGGATCGCGTATTGCTCGGCTCCCTTGCCGATCCGCTCGGCGGCCGCTTTCACCCCGTCGGCCAGCACCTTGCCGCCGAATCCTTCGCCGGTGGCAATCTGCCGGGTGACTTCCGCGATCGCCTCGTGGTTACCCCAGGTCAGCTCCAACCCGTCCGTGTCGTCCTTGGTCAAGAGGCCGTTCTCGTAGCACTCGATGGCAAAGGCAACCGTGCAACCGACGCTGATCGTGTCCAGACAATAACGATTGCAGTACTCGTTGCAGAGGTTGATCGACTCGAGGTTATCGTTTAGGCACATGGTGCCGAAGGCGCCGAGCGTTTCGTACTCGGGCTTGTGCGTGTCGGATTTGTAAGGGCCTTCCTTGACTTCGGTCAGCCCGCCGCACGAGATACTGCACTTCCAGCACCCCCACTTGCGTTTCTGGATGGCCATGACGGCGTCGTCGCTGATTTGGCTCACGTTGGGGAAATCGTCGGGCACGCCGCCCCAGTTCTTGATCGGCGTATCGGCCGAGGCACAGCAGGCGGCCGCCAAACCGGCCGTGCCGTACTGGTTGAAGAACTTAAAGCCGTCGGTCTCCTTGAGGAAGTCGCGGTGCTTCTTGATGGTTGCCTTGTAGGCCTCCTGATCGGCCAAGGAGACGTCGGCATCGCCGACGGCCACAATGGCCTTGAGCTTCTTCGAGCCCATCACGGCCCCCAAGCCGCTACGTCCGGCGGCGCGGCCCTTGTCGTTGATAATGCAAGCCAGCAGATTCTGCCGTTCACCCGGAGGTCCGATACAGGCCGAGCGGGCCTTCTTGCCGTAAAGCTCTTGCGTCTTGTCTTCGACCTGATGGGAATCCCATCCCCACCAGTCGTCGGCCGGCACCAGCTCGGCTTCGCCGTCTTTGATTAACAAGTAGACCGGCTTCTCACTTTGGCCCTTGAAGATCACGCCGTCGACCCCGGCCGCCTTTAGCGCCGGCCCGAAGGAACCGCCCGAGTTGGCATCGCCGAAGGTGCCCGTCTTCGGGCTCTTGGCCACCACGACGTACCGGTTCGAGGTGATGCCGGGCGTGCCGGTCAACAAGCCGGTGAAGAAGCCCAGGTGGTTATCCGGCCCCAGGGCGTCGACTCCCGGTTTCTGGAGTTTGAATAGGTAGTATGCTCCTAGGCCGTAGCCGCCGAGGTAATCGAGATACAGATCGTCGCTGGGCGTTTCCACCGAGATCTCTTGGGTGCCCAAATCCACGATCAGGATTTTGCCCATGGCTCCTGGTACTGACATGCGATAAACTCCTTACTTGCAACGACGAAAGTGATTGTGAGGATCTGATTTCACGTGAATCGCGCCCGGCGCGAACCACCGACGGCAATCGACCCCGCCCGGCGAGGAAGACTTACCGCGATAGTATACAAGGTCGCGATCAGCTTCGTCCATGGGGGCATCGGCTCGTGAGAAGTGGCTACATTCCGCAGCCCCCCTCTTTTGCCTATCCTTGCACCTGCGGGATCTCCAGGCGGATTGCGTGGCGCCGAGGGCAGGATACAATAGCGAGCTTGACACTCGTTCCCACGCTCCGCGTGGGAACGCAATGCCACGACGCTCCGCGTCGCTGAAGCTGAACTCGACTTGATACAACGAGTTGCGCCGAAGCGGGGCCGCAGAGCGGCCGTGCAGCCCGTTCCCACGCAGAGCGTGGGAACGAGATACAACAATGTTTCCCCGCCAGGAGAATCGCAGCGTGCCTGCCTTGCCCTTGACCGACTTTTCCCGGCTGTGTGTGCATACCATCACCACGCGACCTTGGTCGATCGAGGAGGCTACCGAGCGTTATGCGGCCACCGAAGTGAAGGGGATCACCGTCTGGCGACAATGGCTCGAAGGTCGGGATGTTGCCATCGCGGGCCAACGTCTGCGGGAAGCCGGGCTGGAGATCGTATCGCTTTGCCGCGGCGGATTTTTCCCGGCGCCGGATGCTCTGGGGCTTCAACAGGCGATCGACGACAACCTGCGGACGATCGATGATGCAGCCGCGTTGGGAGCGCCGTTGGTGGTCTTGGTTTGCGGGGCCCTGCCAGGGCAGCCGCTCGGTGAGTCGCGCCGGCAGATCGCCGACGGGATTGCGGCGGTTCTGGACCATGCCCGGGCGGCTAACGTGAAACTGGCCGTCGAGCCGTTGCATCCGATGTACGCCGATTCCCGCTCGGCCATCAACACCATGCGGCAAGCCAACGACCTGTGCGAGAAGCTCGAGTCGCCGCAGTTCGGCGTGGCTGTGGACGTGTATCATCTCTGGTGGGACCCCGAGCTTCGAACCGAAATCGAGCGTTGCGGCCGAGCCGGGCGGATCTTCGCGTTTCACGTATGCGATTGGCGCACACCGACCGAGGATCTCCTGAACGATCGGGACCTGATGGGCGAAGGCTGCATCAATTTGCCACAAATCCGAGGTTGGGTCGAAGAGGCCGGCTTCGACGGATTCATCGAAGTCGAAATCTTTTCCAACCGATATTGGGCCATGGACCAGGATCGGTTCTTGGAAATGATCAAAGATGCGTATTTGAGGAAGCTGTAGGCAGTAGGCAGTACGCAGTAGGCAGTTGATTGCCGAGTTTACTGCTTACTGCTTACCGCCTACTGCATACCGCCTACTGCATACCGCCTACTGCTTATGAAAACCATCGGAATTATTCTCAACGGCGTCACTGGGCGTATGGGCACGAACCAGCACCTCGAGCGGTCGATTATGGCCATTCGGGAGCAGGGTGGCGTGAAACTCGCCGATGATGAAGTGATCATGCCGGAACCCCTTTTGGTGGGCCGCAACGAGGCGAAACTCAAAGGTCTGGCCGAGAAGTACGGTGTTGACAACTACACTACCGACCTGGACGCCGCCTTGGGGGACGACAACTATTCGATCTACTTCGACGCCCTGACCACCAACCTTCGGGTGCCCAATGTGCACAAGGCCATCGAGGCGGGCAAGCACATCTACGTCGAGAAGCCGATCGCCACGAACTTGGCCGACGCCATGGGGCTCTACGATCGGGCCGTCGCGGCCGGCGTGAAACATGGCGTGGTGCAGGACAAGCTCTGGCTGCCGGGCCTGCTGAAGTTGAAACAACTGATCGACGAGGGATTCTTCGGCCGAATCCTTTCCGTGCGCGGCGAGTTCGGCTACTGGGTGTTCGACGGTTTCGAGCAGCCTTGCCAACGGCCAAGTTGGAACTATCGCGAAGAGGACGGCGGCAGCCTGTTGATCGACATGTTCTGCCACTGGCGCTACGTGATCGACAATCTTTTCGGCCCGATCAAGTCGCTGGTCGCTCTGGGGGCCACCCACATTCCGCGACGTGTCGACGAGCAGGGCCAAGAGTACGCGTGCACGGCCGACGACGCGGCCTACGGCATCTTCGAGCTGCAAAGCGGCGTGCCGGTGCAGTTCAATTCGTCCTGGTGTGTTCGAGTGCGGCGCGACGATCTGTTGACGATGCAAGTCGACGGCACGCAGGGTACGGCGGTGGCCGGCTTGCGTAAATGCTGGATCCAAGCCGCGGCCGCCACTCCCCGACCCGTCTGGAACCCCGACGTCGATCCCACGATCGACTACTACGCCGATTGGAAACAGGTCACGGCGGCAACCGACGACAACGCCTTCAAAGTGCAATGGGAACTGTTCCTAAGGCACGTTGTGGCCGACGAGCCGTTCCGCTGGGACCTGCTCGAAGGCGCCAAAGGGGTCCAATTAGCCGAACTGGGGCTGAAATCCTGGCACGATCGCGCGTGGGTCGAGGTGCCCGAGTTGGGCTGACTGGCAAGATTCCGGCGGCAGAGTTGCCTGGGGCAAGCCGTACGCGGACAATAACACCACCTGCTGCAGTGAGCCCCACCACCACGAGGTAGGGCATTCCCTTATTTTTCGGTTTATTGTCTATGATATCTGGCGAAAACTCCCTAAGATAATTAAAACCGTGTTCTGAGTGACGTTTTTCCCAAGATGAGACTCCCATGTCCGATCCGACGGTGAGTGCGGCTGGAATGCGTGTGCTGAAACAGTTGGTGGGTAATCCGCCGCAGACCATTGCCGATTTGATGGAAGCCACCGACGTGACCCGAACGGCCGTCACCGAGCAACTCAACGAACTGGTGGCCGGCGGATTTGCGGCGCGCGATACCGAGCGTCTGCTGGGCCGGGGACGTCCGCGACATCTCTATTCGGCCACCGAGTCCGCCTTGCTGCTGCTGTTTGCCACCAGTCAACGTCTGGTCGTGCCGGCCATTTGGCGCGCGATCGAAGAGCTGCACGGCGCCGACGGAGCCCAACAAGTGCTGCGCCGCGTCGGTGAGATTGTGGCGAAACATTATCGTGCGAAGATCCGTTCGAGGAACCCCAACAAGCGGCTCAAGGAGCTTTCCAAGATATTCTCCCAAGAAGGCGCGTTGGTCGACGCCACCGAGCAGCCCAATGGTGAGGTGGTGTTGCACAAGCGGAGTTGCCCTTTCATCAGCATGCTCGATGAGAATCGGGCGGTCTGCAGCCTCGACTTGGAGATGATGGAGCAGATCGTCGGCGCGCCGGTGAATCGTATCGCGTGCCGCCATGAAGGGGACCCTCGTTGCACGTTCGAGGTCGCCAGCGAGGTCCGCCGACCAGAGGTCGAGGAGGTCCGCCGACCAGAGGTCGAGGAGGTCCGCCGACCAGAGGTCGAGACCGAGTGACACATGCCAAGCCGACGCAATTCTTTACGGCTCTTGTTGGCAGTATGCGTCGTCTTGTGTAGCGCCGGGGCCCTGCTGTGGCTCGACTGGTGGATTTGCATGAGCGAGGGGGAAACCGCCGGCTACGTTGGCCGAGAGAAGTGCGCCGAGTGTCATCCCGCCGAAACCGAAGCGTGGATCGGATCGGATCACGATCGGGCGATGGACCTGGCCACGCCGGAGAACGTGTTGGGTAGCTTCGACGATCAGGAGTTCACGCATCAGCGCAGCGGTCCGGACGGATTTCGCGGTGCAACCTCGAAGATGTCTCGTCGCGGTGACGAGTTCTTTGTCACCACAGACAATGCGGCCGGGCAATTGGAGACGTTTCCGGTCAAATATGTCTTCGGCGTCCATCCTTTGCAGCAGTACCTGGTCGAGTTTCCCGACGGGCGCGTGCAGTGTTTGCCGATCGCCTGGGATACGAAAGCCCAGCGATGGTTTCACCTTTATCCCGACGAGGATATTCCCGCGGGCGATCAGCTCCATTGGACCGGCCCACTGCAAAACTGGAACTACATGTGTGCCGAGTGCCACTCGACCGATCTGCAAAAGAACTACGACTTGAAGACGAACTCCTATCACACGACGTTTTCGGAAATCGACGTCAGTTGCGAGACGTGCCACGGGCCGGGCAGCCTGCACGTGAAGCTGGCCGAGTCGCGCGGTGTCTTTTGGGACCGGCGGATTGGATACGGCCTGCCACGGCTGAAGAGCGAAGACCCGCGTGTTGAGGTCGAGACGTGCGCCCCTTGCCATTCCCGGCGGCGCATCGTGTATCCCGGTTATCGACCGGGCGAAAAGTTCCTCGATCATTACATGCCCGAGTTGTTGGACAATAACCTCTATTATGCCGACGGGCAGATTCTCGAAGAGGATTACGTCTACGGGTCATTCATCCAAAGCCGCATGCATCGCGAGAAGGTCCGATGCAGCGACTGCCACGACCCGCACACCGCCCGGGTGAAGTTCGACGACAATCGTCTCTGCTGCCAGTGCCACTTGCCGGCCACTTACGATACGGTCGGGCACCATCATCACTCGGACTCCTCGAAGCCGGGCACGCTGTGCGTCGAGTGTCACATGCCCGAGACGACATATATGGTGGTCGATCCGCGTCGCGATCACAGCCTGCGGATTCCTCGGCCCGACCTGACCTTGGCCCTGGGGATCCCCAACGCATGCACGGGTTGTCATCACGACGAAACGAAGAAGGAAACGCCCCAATGGGCCGAAGACCAGGTGCGCCAGTGGTACGGTCCGCTGAAGGGCCCGCCCCATTTTGCCCATGCCATCGCGGCCGGGCGCGAAGGGCGTCCCGAAGGTCAGCAGCAATTGGAGGCGGTCATTCGCCGAAAAGACATCAGCGCCGCGGTTCGGGCCAGCGCGATCCTCTTGCTGGGCCACTATCCGAGTCACGCCGGACACACGGCGGTCGAGCGTGGTCTGAAAGATCCCGAGGCGTTGGTTCGCGCCGCCGCGGTCAGGGCCATGGAACTTCAGCCGCCCGAGCTTCTTCACCAGCATGTGACGCCCCTGCTGCGCGACCCGGTTCGCGCGGTCCGCGTCGAGGCGGCGCGAATCCTGACGCAGGTGCCAATGAACCTATTGGGGCCGAAGAATCGTGAAGCCATGGACGCGGCCTTGGCCGAATACTTGACCGGACAAGAAAGCATGAGCGATCAGGCGGCCGCCCACCTGAACATGGCCGTGGTGAAGACGAATTTTGGACAAATCGAGGAAGCGGAAGGGGAATACCAGACGGCTCTGCGATTGGATCCGCAGTTTTTCCCGGCCCGAGCCAACCTGGCCATGCTCTACAATCAGCAGGGCAGGAATGCGGAGGCCGAAGAGCAACTTCGCCGCCTGATCGAACTTCAACCCGAGATGGCCGACGCCCATTACTCGCTGGGCCTCCTGCTGGCCGAGGATGAGAGCCGGCTCGCCGAGACGGCCGACTCGCTCGCCCGGGCCGCCGAACTGGCCCCAAACGATGCCCGAATCCACTACAACCACGGCCTGGCCTTGCAACGTTTGCAGCGGCCTGATGAGGCCGAACGATCGCTGAAGAAGGCCTATGAGTTGATGCCGGCCGTGCCCGACTACTTGCACGCCTTGACGATCCTCTACGTCCAGCAGGAACGTTGGAGCCGGGCACTGAAGTGTGCCGAGGAGCTGGCCCGCCGACATCGCCACCTCCCCCAGATGCAACAACTCCGAGATCACATCAAGCAAGAAGCACAAAAGGCCGCCCTATAAAGCCGCGACCGTTGGTCGCGCCAAAATCATGCACCGAAACGTCTATCCGCCGCCGAACGCCGGCAGGATATTGATTTGGCTGTCCGGATTCACGGGCGTGTCGAGCCCGGCCACGGCGATTCTCCCGTCGACCGTAAACGCCAGCGTGGGGCGGAGCTTCTCCCCGTCGCGAATCTTCGCCTCGATACCCGGGTAGATCGCGTCCAAGGCGGCGACGATCTCGGCCAGAGTCGAACCGGCCACCGTGGCTTGCCGGGTGCCGTTGGTATAGTCTTTCAACAATAGGGGGATCGAGACATCAGCCATGGCGAACTTTTTTCGGATTGCTTTGTCTAGGGCAGTAACACGTCTATCTCATTGTACGCCTTCCGGCGACCGGCGTAAACGGCCCGTTTAACCCGAATTTGGGGGGCCTTGCGTTGGGCTCGGGATTCGGGTATCCCAGGGTTCTTGGCTGTTAGTATCAATATCAATGAAGTCTACTGTAAACGCTTCGTCCGTCACCACCGGGCTCGTCCCGGTCCAGCGATGATTGGCCACTAAGCTTCGTCCGTCACCACCGGGCTCGTCCCGGTGGAACGGTGATTGGCCACTAACCAGTGGACCCGAATAACACCGCCCGCCAATCTGGGCCGCCGCCGGAGGCGGCGGCCCAGATTGGCAAGAAGAGCAGGAAGAACAGATCGTGCTAGTGGTCAATCATCGCTCCACGGGGACAAGCCCCGTGGTGGCGTTTACAGTCTAACAATGAAGATCGGCCGGATAGGAAACCCCCATGAAAACGATGCAGGCCCTGGTCAAGCGGGAGGCGAAGCCCGGCTTATGGTTGGAAGACGTTCCCGTGCCGGAAGTCGGGATCAATGACGTGTTGATCGAAGTGCTGCGGACCGGGATCTGCGGGACCGACGTGCATATCTACAACTGGGACGACTGGGCCCAGAAGAACGTGCCCGTGCCGCTGGTAATCGGCCATGAATTCGTCGGCCGCGTGGTCGAGGTCGGCGAGAACGTGAAGGATTTTCATCCCGGCGAGTTGGTCAGCGGCGAAGGGCACGTCGTCTGCGGCCGCTGTAGGAACTGTCTGGCCGGACGGCGGCATCTGTGCATGGAGACGGTCGGCATCGGCGTGAATCGGCCCGGGGCTTATGCCGAATACATCGCCTTGCCGATGACCAATGTTTGGCACCATTGGCCCAATGTGCCCTTGGACGCGGCCGCGATTTTCGATCCCTTGGGCAATGCCGTGCACACCGGGCTGTCGTTTCCCGTGCTCGGTGAAGACGTGCTGATTACCGGGGCCGGACCGATCGGCATCATGGCCATCGCCGTGGTTCGCCATGCGGGCGCTCGCTATGTCGCGATTTCCGACGTGAATCCCTACCGGCTCGAACTGGCTAAGAAGATGAACCCCACGCTGGTGATCGACGCCCGATCCGAGAGCGTTGCCGACGCCCAAGAGAAGCTCGGGATGAAAGAAGGGTTCGACGTGGGGTTGGAGATGTCGGGCAACCCTAACGCCTTCCGCGACATGCTTGAGAACATGTGCCACGGCGGAAAGGTCGCCATGCTGGGCATCCCCACGCAAGAGATGGCTATCGACTGGACCAAGGTCGTGTTCAACATGCTCACGATCAAGGGCATCTACGGCCGAGAAATGTACGAAACCTGGTACAAAATGTCGGTGATGATCGAAAGCGGCCTGAACATCGATCCCGTGATCACCCATCGCTTCAACTACACCGACTACGAAATGGGCTTCGAGGTCATGCGCAGCGGCAACTCCGGCAAGGTCATCCTCACCTGGAAACACGAAACCTGACCCGTTTAGCGCTTCCCGTTCAACACTCCCCGTTTAGCGGCCGGGCTTGCCCGGCGTTTTTTCGAATGAAGGACAACCCATGTTTGGCTCAATAAAACAATACCTCACCGATCAACTCACCCAAATCCGCGACGCCGGACTGTTCAAGGGCGAACGGATCATCACCAGCCCGCAAAGCGCTCGCGTCGGCGTGCTCGAGCACGAGCCCGTGCTGAACCTGTGTGCCAACAATTACCTGGGCCTGGCCGACCATCCCGAGGTGATCGCCGCCGCCCATGATGCGTTGGATCGGTGGGGATACGGCCTGGCCAGTGTGCGGTTCATTTGCGGGACCCAGCAGATCCACAAGCGGTTGGAAGCGAAGATCAGCGAGTTCCTCGGCACCGAGGACACGATCCTCTATTCTTCCTGCTTCGACGCCAACGGCGGGCTGTTCGAGACCTTGCTGGGGCCGGAGGACGCGGTGATCTCCGACGAGTTGAACCACGCCAGCATCATCGACGGCATCCGGCTCTGCAAGGCGGGACGCTACCGCTACAAGAACAACGACATGGCCGACTTGGAAGAGAAACTGCAGCAGGCGGCCGACTACCGATTCCGAATGATCGCCACCGACGGAGTCTTCTCGATGGACGGAATCATCGCCGATCTGTCGAGCGTGTGCGATCTGGCCGACAAGTACGACGCCCTGGTCATGGTCGACGACTCGCATTCCGTGGGCGTGCTCGGCAAACGGGGACGCGGTACGCCCGAGTATTACGGCGTGTCCGAGCGAATCGACATCATCACCGGCACGCTAGGAAAGGCCCTCGGCGGCGCCAGCGGCGGGTATACGAGCGGTCGCCAGCAGATCATCGACATGCTGCGTCAACGTAGCCGGCCCTACTTGTTCTCGAATTCCCTGGCCCCGCCGATTGTGGCCGCATCGATGAAAGCCATCGACCTGCTGTCCGAGTCGACCGAACTGCGCGACCGATTGGAAGAAAACACGGGCCTGTTCCGCGAGGGCATGACCGATCGCGGGTTCCACTTGGCCGGCGGCGATCACCCCATCGTGCCGATCATGCTCGGCGACGCCGTCCTGGCCGGCAAGATGGCCGACGCCTTGCTCCAGCGCGGGGTCTACGTGGTCGGGTTCTCGTATCCGGTCGTCCCCAAAGACAAAGCCCGCATTCGCGTCCAGATTTCCGCCGCCCACACCCCCGACGACCTGCAGTTCGCCATGGAAGCGTTCTATGCGGTGAAGTTGGAACTGGGGCTCTGAATTGTAGTTCGCGATTTCTCTCGTTCCCACGCTCTGCGTGGGAACGCAATGCCACGACGCTCCGCGTCGCTGGGAGCGACCGACGCGCGATCGCGAAGGTTCGGGTCGTCGGACGAGAGCGCGAACGGCAGTCGGTGCCTTTCCCCCAGAGTCTGCCACGCAGGATGCTCCGGCGTATCCCGAAGTTGCCAGGCGGGCGTCTTAGTCCCCCGGCAGCTTGCGGATGAGCGCCTTGTTTCAGTGGTTACCCATCTAATGGCCGCCCACCGAGATGCGGCACTTCTCATCCTTCTTTTTGATCGCCTTGTCGACGATCGTCACGATGCCTTGCTCGTAGTCCACCTCGTAGTCCACGCCCTCTTTGAGGAGGCGGCCGCCGAGGGTCACCTCAACTTCCCCCTTCGTTAGTTCCGAATGTAACAGGATCCGGCCGTGCTTCGTCGGCACGCCGCTGACGAACATCCAGGAGTCCTCCTCGAGGGGGATCTCGCGCAGAAGGGTGATCGTGGCGAGGGTCTCGTCGTAAGCGAAGTCCTTCCCGCGCTCGAGCCAGTCGAGCTTGCCCTTCACTGATTGGCGGCCGAGCCCGACCTTGATCGAGTCAGGGCGCATGGACTGCGTCATCGTCCAGACCTTCGGGTTGTCCGAGCATGAGGCGTTCGTCCCGATGGGTTTCCCGATGTCGGCCTTCTTGTCCGGCGCGCGATGGACGATCGTCGTGATGGTCCTCGAACTCGTCGCACTCCTCGCACTATATGGGGCGGGCACCGGTTGCGCATCGGGCACGCTGGGCGGTGTGTCGACTTCACTCACCGAGAGATTGGCGTAAATGGCCCAGTACTTCTTGCTGTCCTTGGGACGATACCAGAAGATGGGCGTGTCGGTCGCGCCGAGCCAAACGCCTTTGCCCGCGTAGTGTGCGTCGGCTTCCTTCGACAATCGGGCGGCAAACATCAAGCCTCGCTGAAGCTTTACCTGGGCTTCCGCCGTCTCCCGCCTCTGCTCTAGAGAATTGGAAGAATACTTCTTTGTCGTGAGCACCCGCAAAAGCGACGGAAAGTGCAGCGAGTGCGGGAAAGGCCCGCCGCTGAGTTCGCTGTATTTGCGGAACATTTCGATCAGGTCCCTGTCCTTCTCCCGCTGCGCGACCGGTACGCTGGGTGGCGTGTCGACTTCACTCACCGAGAGATCGGCGAAAATGACCCGGTACTTCTTTGCATCCTTGGGGCGGTACCAGAAGATAGGCGTGTCGACCGCGCCGAGCGAGACTCGCTTGCCCGCGTAGTGCGAGTCGGCTTCCTGCGGCAGTCGGTCGGTAAACGCCCAGCCTCGCGAAAGCTTTGCCTGGGCTTCCAACCACTCCTGCACCTGCTTCTCACTCGCCTTGTACGGCTGCTTTAGAGAATTGAAAGTATTCTCCAGCGTTATGGCAGTATTCCTCAGGCTCGAGGCCATGCCTACAATCGATTCCCTGTCCAGCAAGTCCGGGAAAGTCCCGCCGCCCAGTTCGCTGAATTCGCGGAACATTTCGATCAGGTCCTTCTCCTCCGGAGAGGAGAAGTCAGTCGTGCGGGCCTTAACTTCATAACCGGCCGGCGGCTCGACGCTGAACAGCGACTCGTCCATGTCCACGTTGAACTCGAAATCGCTCATCGTGATCTTCAATTTGGACGTCGCCAAGATCGTTTCGATGCGGACCGGCAAGCCGGTTTTGGGATCACCCCATACATTCGTCACCCTACCAGGGCTAGTCTTACGGAATCCAACGACGTGGCGTCCGTCGATGTCCTTCTCGCCGAGCGACTCACGTTTGACGTCCGGTTTATCCCGGGCATCGAGCAGTACCGAGCGAAACAAGGTCACGACATCGGCCAGCGGATCCTGGTTGGGCCTGTTGACGGAAGTGTAGACCATGGCTTTCTTTTCCGCGGGTCGCAATTCGAGAGTCTTTCCTTGGTTCCCATCCCAGATCAACATCGTCTCGGACTTACCCGACCGGCCCGACTCCGTACGCATCCGAGTGGCATTCAGCACCATGACCTCGCTCGTTGTTGTCTTCATCAGGTTCTGCTGCGATTCCGCAGGTAGGAGCTTCATGCGCGCGGATAGACCCGTCCTTTCGGTGGTCACTTTGTACTTGACGGTTTTGGCTTCAAGAAACGGCTGGAGGAAGTCGGCGAAGGCTGGCGTTGTGCCGGCGCCGTGGAACCACAAGGCGACTCCTGTAACGGCGAGAATGAGAATCGCAGCCGCCGCAACACGGGAAACTGGGGAACGCATGATCCACCTCCATTTGTCTAGGGAACGGGTAAGTAGCGTGGGACGAATTATCTCCACCCGCGTGCGAACGAAGCGTCGTCGCGATTCGTCGGACGTGACCGCCGACATGACTCGCTCGACGATGGCCGCCTCCGAGCTTTCGGCCGGCAACCGTGCTTCAGCGAGCACGCCGCACAGATCCGTAAGTTGTCGGAAACGCTTGCGGCAATCGGAACACGTCTCGATATGCCGACGAGTCTCTCGCTGATCGTCGGGTGCTAGGCAACCGGCCGCCGCCAAGCTGATTCGCTCGGCCCAAGGGCCGCAGGAGTGGTGGAGATCATTCATGGTCTGCTCTCCCGTGATTCCCCGGAGGGAGTGAAAAGGTTCACCGCAAGATCGTTTTTCCGCATTTTTTCCAGCGCGTAATGCAATCGCGACTTGACCGTACCCAACGGGCAGCCAAGAGTCGCCGCAATCTCATCCAACGTCGCCCCCGCAAAGAAACGGAGTTCCACGACCAGGCGATGCTCTTCTGACAGGTTTGCTACCGCTTGGCGAACGCGCTGCGCATCTTCAGACACCTCTGCGGAATGATCGGGCGACGGCGCAGTGCATTGCTTTTGGCCAAGAGCGTCCGATGCGGAAAGCCTAACGGCGTTCTGGCCTCGCCGTCCTTTCAAGAACCGGTGCCGTAGAATGCCGTATAGCCAAGTGGAGAACCGGCAACGACCATCGAAACGTGCTAAGGATCGCCACGCTTCGACCAGCGTCTCTTGCACAAGATCCTCGGCCCAATGGCTATCCTTGCCAAGGGCCAGCGCACAGCGCCACAGGGGTGCGGCGTGCTGCTCGGCGAGCCGCTCGAAGGCAATCGCCTCGCCGGCCTTGGCACGGTCGATCAACTCGTGTTCGTCGTCTTCGTGTGCGTTCACCGTACCCATGGTTCCCATATTGCCGCCGAAGGGTTCACTCGCCGGAGACATTTTCTTGTGAATTCGTGCTGAGCCCGCCGTGTGAGGGGTACTACGACTATGCGAAGCGGGGTCTACGTGGTCGGGTTCTCGTATCCGGTCGTACCCAAGGGGAAAGCCCGCATCCGCGTACAGATTTCCGCCGCCCACACCCCCGACGACCTGCAGTTCGCCATGGAAGCGTTCTATGCGGTGAAGTTGGAACTGGGGCTCTATAATACTCTGCCCCAGTGATGATGTGCCACGGCTGTGTCAGCCGTGCCGAAATCAGGGCAACTCCTCCAACTTTGCACGGCCGACACGGCCGTGGCACACTTGTGAATAATCCCCGTTTAGTCCTCGGCACCTTACCCCAGTTTCTCGATCAGCCAGGCCATGTTCTCGGCCAGGTTCTCGACCGTTTCGATCCCTTCCTTATCATCGGCCACTTCGCCCTTTTTGAGGCCGAAGGCGACGTTCCAGTAGGTCGAGCCGGGTACGATCATTTCGCTGAGCAGGAAGAAGTAGTTCAGTTGGGCAAAAGTGAAGTTCTGTCCCGCCCGACGGGCAACCACCACCGCCGCGCCGACCTTGCGTCGTAGCATGCTCCCGTTGCACCGAGCCACGTAGCCGACCCGATCCAGCAGCGACATCGTCTCGGGCGTGGCCGAGCCGAAATAGACGGGCGAGCCGACCAGGATCCCGTCGGCCGCGAGAAACCGTTCGAGCACGCCCTCGAAGGCCGGATCTTCCTGCACGCAGCAGATGTCCTCCGCCTTGGCACACCCGCCGCACGCCCGGCATGGTTTGACCGGATGCTCGGCCAGCGAGAGGAAGTCGGTCTCCATGCCTTGCCCGGTAAAAACGTCTAACGCCGTTTTGATAAGAATGTCGGTGTTCCCTCCACGTCGAGGGCTGCCAGAAATGCCGAGAACTTTCATGGGTTTCTCCTGATTCTACGGGGAGTTCTTGTTCTGTTGACCGAATACGATCGAGGTTTGGACGGCGTAGGCGCAAGTGCATCCGGAACTGGATTCGGGAATCGAGAGCAGACCGCCGGCCGGGATCATGTTGATCCAACAACCGGGCCGAGTCACCGTGGTCAATGGCGTAGCTTCCCGGCCATTGGAGTCGATCGGGTACATCTGCGGGTTGCTGCCGCGGCCGAACAGGTACGACGCCGAGCCCGAAAGGGTCCCGCAGCCACCCCCGGCTTGATCGAGATTGAATTCGATGGGCGTGCCCGTCTCTAGATCGAACGCCACCGGTCGCGAGTAGATTACTTTGCCGACGATCACCGGATGCTGGTCCTGTTCGCCATGCTCGCCGCCGGTCACTTTGTCGGTGCGAAGGTAATGGTTCGACCATCGCGGTTGGCCGTCGCCCGCGTCGAACGCCATCAGGTCGTATCGGGGATGGTTGTCCTGGTTGTGTGTGCCTGTGATCAAGACCGTTTCGCAGGCGTAGCTCAAAAAGACGGCATGTCGCAGCATCGACAGATCCACGGGCCGCTGCCACACGACGTCGCCGGTGTCCCGGTCCAAGGCCGTCAAGTAGCTGCACGAAGGTGCCAGCGCCACGCTCAGCAGAACCCGCCCGTCAGCATCATTGATGGCGTCGGCATTACGGCTTTCCAGGAAATAGACGTGATGCTCGCCTACTGCAATGGCCGAGTCGAGAATCGCACTGCCGCCGGCACGGCGGTAGGTCCAAAGCGTCTGCCCGGTTCGATCATCCAGGCAGAACAGGGCTCGGCTGGTCACCATCGGTACGTTGTCAAAATACGTATAGCTCGCAATCGTCTGCCGGTCGTGACCACGATACGAGGCGCGAGCCACCCCGGCGCTGCCGAAAAGCTGATGGCCCGCGTGAGCCAGGTAGCCCCAGTGGCTCGGCGCGTCGGACAGGCTCGACGGGATCTTCAGCGTGCGTTGCCAAGAACCGGTCGCCAGATCGATTGCCAGGCATGAGCCCTCGACGGCCGTGAAGACCGTCCCCTCGCCAATCACCACGTGCCCGCTGCCGCGAGCAACGCCCACGCGTCGGAAATTGGGGATCGTCCAGTCCCATAGCGGCGTGCCGTTGTAGGCGTCGACCGCCTTGAGTCGATTATTGCCCGGGACGACCAGGTATCCGTCCTTGACCAGCGAGGCCATGCCGCGGTGGTGCCGATCGGTCATTTGCCGCGGCCCGGGCTTGCCGAACCACTGGATGTTCAACGGCCCGCGCAGCGAATCCCCGCTACAGGCCGAGTTGCCGGCATCGGCATAGAGCTGGGTCCAACGCCCGGCCCCCGGCAACGCTCCGCGGCGCAGCACGGCCCAAAGACCGTCTTCACGATCGATCGTTCCGCCTTCCAGCGGCGACTTTTTCAGCCATGCCCGTAGGGCAGCTTCGTCGTTCGGATGTCCGAAGATGGCCGCGCCGCCGTACGGTCGCAGCACGCGACACACTTCGGCGATCGATGGCGGTAGTTCTCCGTCAACCATGGTCGATTCCGAGACGATCAGGTTGGCGAAGTGATCGGCGTACGGCAGTTCCGCCAGCGAGCCGTGATGAACCACCACTCGCACGCCGTACACTCCCGCTTCGTCGAGCGTGCGTCGGGTCGCGGCAACCTTGGCCGCGTCCGGTTCCACGCAGATGATCTGTAGATCGGTCTGCCGGGCCAGTTGCAGTGCCAGACGCCCCTCCTCGCAGCCGAGCACCAGGCAATAACCCCGATCGACGCCCGAACGACCGACGATCGCTCGGACAGCCGCGGCAAACGGTTCGTCCTGTTCGTCGGGGATGCTCGCCGTGTCGACCGGCATCAGATCGCATGAGGTGTCGAAACGATACGGTCTGGTCAGCCGTTTGCTGCCATCGGGATCGCGATAGGCAATCTGAAAGCGGTACGGTTGGTTCGGCTGAAGCCCGGTGAGCGTGACCTGGTGGCTCATTTCCGGGTCGGTTTCTTCCACATGCTGAGGCGGTATTCCGGCCGCCCAGTAGGCAAGGCTTGAGCGTTCGGCCGGGTTAGTCTCCCAGGAAACGATCACGCGGTCCGGTGCGAGGTGTTGCACCAGCGGGCCGGTCTTCAACACGGCGGGCCGGGGCAGTCGTTTGCTCCCTACGGTGAACTTCGCCGAGATTTCGTCCGCACCGAGCGCCCGATCGTAGACCGACGCCTCGAACAGGCTGCCTTGTGCGGGATACTGCTCATCGTCGTCATGGTAGGCTCCCAACTCGTACCAACCGTGGTCCGGGTAGTTGATCGCTCCGGACTGGGCCGGCGATGAGGCTTCGAGTTTGCCGTTGAGATAGATCCTCATCTGCTTGCCGTCGTAGGTTCCCACCACATGGTACCAGGCGCCGGGCGTGAATGCCGTCGGGCAGATCAAATAGGTCATCACGCCGTCGCCGTCGTCGGCGCCCTGGCTGGAGAGGGAGAAAAAGAAATTCGATCCCCTGTAGCCGAGCCCCCATCCCTTCTCGAAGTTGCCGTTGTCTTGCAGGGCACAGATCATGGCGGCCCACTGGCGCGGTTTTTCCACCGCAATCCAGGCCTCGGCCGTGATCTGTTGCTTGGGCAAGGCGGGCGACGTGAAGCCCTCGGCAAGCACCATCCGCGAGGTCGCGCCGTCGAGATACACGGTCGGCGGTTCCAATTCCTGCCGCACCTGACCGGATATTATGGCATCCAACGGCCCGACCGCCGCCTTGACCGTCGACTTGCCGACGTGTTGCGGATCGAACGTCCAGCGCCCCAACAGCCCTGGCTCCTCGGCCTGCAGGGACGAAGTGGCGATCAGAATCACCAAGATCAAAAGCGGTCTTATTGAAAACAATGGATCACTCCCCGGTCCGTACTGACATACAGACGACCGTCGGCAACCGCCAGCCCGTAGGCTCGGCCGTCGACTTTCGCTTGAAAAACGATCTTCCCGTCGGTCGTATCAAAGGCCGCAATCTCATCGTCCCCTCCGGCAAACAAATGCTCACCGGCCAGGATCAGCGCGTAGGGATAGGCACACGGCTGCTTCCAGATCCAGCAGGCTTCCATGGCCCGGGCCAGTTCGTTGAGCTCTTCGACAACCGTTGCGAGCTGCTCGCCGAGCCTTTTCAACTCGGCCTGGTCGGGCTGCTTACCGAGCGCCTTGATTTGCTTTTGAAGAGCCCCCTTTCGAGCGGCCGCCCGGTTTCGCACTCGGGCAAGTTGCAAGTACTTAGGGCGATCCAGCGCGGCCAGTTCCGTGGCAGAATGCACGAAAGCCGTCTCGCCGCGAACGACCATCTGCTGCCCATTGAACAGCACGAGTCGTTCCTTGTTGCGAAGATCGCTCACAGCAAGGGTTCCTTCCCCTTCGCCACGGTAGGCCAATGTATCGTCGCACAACAGCGCGAAGCTGCCGCCTCGCTTCACGTCGTGCAACATGCCCAAGGGTTTGCCGTCTTGCAAGTCGAACAGGGCCGGCGCGTTTCGCCCGGACGGGACGAAGAGTCGAGTCGAGGAAGCCAACAGGTATCCTTGCGGGGAGATGTTGCCCAGTTGGCGTCGCCAGCGCGGTTCTCCCGTGTTGATATCCACGGCCGCTAGGTAAACGCCATGCGTCGGAAACAGCCCGGCGCCCACGTAGGCCGTTTCTCGATCGATCAGCACACCGGTCCGCAACGGCCATCGGGAGATCATCCGTCCGTTGCCGGGAATACGGCCCTCGTCGGGCGCCACGCGATGTTTCCAAAGCAACGTTCCGTCGTGGGCGCTCAAGCAATAGAGATACCCGTCGTCGGAGCCGGCATAGACTTTTTCGCGGTCAACGGTCGGGGCCAGTCGAACGGGGCCTTCGGTGAAGAAAGACCAACGTACCCCGCCCGTGTCGGCGTCTATGCAGGTGATCTTGTCGTCGGCTGTCGACCCAAAAAAGACCTTGCCCCCGGCCACGGCCACGTGATGTGCTCGATCGAACGTAATCGACGGGGTCAGGGGGTTCTTGTAGTTCCAGAAATCTTGTTGGGCCGGCTCGGGCCATGCGGGTCGAGGCGGTGCGGCGCGATGGGTCCAGATCTCCGACAACGGAAGTGAGAGTTGCTCGGCCGTCGCGGCGCTTCGCCGGTTGTCCCGACCGTAGGTTGGCCAATCGGCCGCCAAACATGTTTCGATCGCACCAAGGACAAGCAGGCCGAAGAGGACGCAGGCTGGAAGTCGAGGCATGGTGTTGAGTCGCCGGGGAGTCGCGATGTGTTTACGCCCCCATTATGCCGCGCGGCGACAAAAAAGAGAATAGAGGGCGGGCAATTCACACCAAATCGTTCCGCACGGCCCAAACCGCGGCCTGAGTCCGGTCTTTGACCCCGGCCTTCCGCAGAATGTTCTGAATGTGTTCCTTGATCGTCTCGTGGCTGATTCCCAAGTGGCCGCCTATCTGGACGTTCGTTTGTCCTTCGGTCATGCCGCGAAGCACTTCCACTTCCCGGGGTGTCAGAGGGGCCTCCAACTCCGCGCCGATCCGAGGCGAGATTCTCATACCGCTAAGGCGGCGCTTATCGCTGCGGGACCACAGCGGTTGGCCGGAGGCCACGGTCCGAACCGCTTGCCTAAACGTCTCTCTTGAAACCCCCTTCGGGATATAGCCGGCGGCGCCAAGCGTGTGGGCTTCGGCACAAAGGGACGCATTATCCTGATGCACGAGCATGATCACCGGCAGATCGGGCTGTTGCTGCCTGAGCTGTCTCAGCACAGTCAGACCGCCCCCGCCGGGCATCCGTAGCGTCAACAAAACCACGTCCGGCCGATGGGAGAAGGCCAACTCGACCGCCCGGGGCCCGGTGTCCGCCTCCGCGACAATCTCGAAGTCCGTCTCCGCCACAAACACCTTCAGCCCCGCTCGGGCTACCGGCTGGTCATCGGCGATTAGCAATCGAATGCTCATTTATAGGGCTCCAGCATTTCAGGACACATGGGTGACGCTCTTTCAAGGGGGACTCTAGTATACCAATCTAGCCCGTGGGGGTCAAGTAACCTTCCATGGGGCGATTTCAGACGCCCTAACTCCTGGTCTGCAACCGATTTCCGCGATAGACTGCCAGCGGCCCCCGATACGGTTTGGAGCCACGGATGAAACACGGATGGAACACGGATAGGAAGAAAGAATCATCCTTCGTAAGCGTTTACAAACGTAATGGTTTTGGACAGGATTGACAGGATGATCAGGATAAAGACCGAGAATCCCGTTTGTCTGGGTTTGGTCCGATAGAGTTCTTGATCTATCGTTGTATTTCAGTTCTTCTTTTTCCTTATCCTGATCATCCTGTTATCCTGTCAAAATACCTGTCCGTCAATTATCAGTGGTTACCCCGAATTCAATCCGTGTTTGATCCGTGGCTAAACAATTCCGTCGCCAGTCACCCAGAATGAACGAAAACAGCCGCCGAAACCGGACGATCATTATTCTGCTGCTGGGGCTGGTTGTTTTTCTGTCGGTCATGATCGCCGCGGTCTTGGCCCTGAGGTGGATTAGTTTGCATTCCCTCAGAGAATCCGGGCCGCAGAAGCCCGTCAACTTGGCTCAATGGATCGAGCAACTCCGCTGGGGACCGGACCATCCCGCACGTCGGGAAGCGGCCGAGATGATCGCGAACATGGGGGCGGAGGCCTTGATCGAAACGCTCGACGCCGTGGCCGAGATTCCCGAGGACGGCAACTTCTTCCACATCGGACCGCCGGTCTTCGACGCCTTGGCCGAGGTCGGACCCTCGGCCGTGGACGGACTCTCCGAAGCGCTTCGATCACAGAAGCCAAACGTTCGAGCGGTCGCGGCAAAACTCTTGCGCCATATCGGTCACGAGGCGGAGCCTGCTATGGAGTCCCTGGCGGCCGTCTTGGACGACGATATCCGTTGGGTTCGCTGGTATGCGGCCGACGCGTTGGGGAACCTCGAAGGGGATGCGGCCGCAACGGTCGACGCCCTTTTGGCCGCCGCGGCACACGAGGACCATTACACTCGCCGCCGAGCGATCGTGGCCTTAGGAAGAATCGGCCCGGCCGCCAAGCCCGCGGTCCCGCTGCTGCGGACGATCGAACAGGAAGCCCCGGATCGAACCGTAAGAAAAGCCGCCACGTTGGCAAGACATCAGATCGATATCGAGGCCATCGCCGCCGCCGCAACCGCAAACGCCGAAGGGGATCTGCTCGAGCAGATCGAGAAACTGTCCCACGGCGACGAGTACCAACGAGTTGCCGCGGCCAAGGCACTGAGCCAAATGGGCCCCCGCGCGGCCCGTGCGGCGCCCGTGCTGGCACGGGCCTTGGCCGACTCGAACAAGTGGGTTCGCGAAGCGGCCGCCGAGGCGCTCGGTGCGATCGGCCGCGAAGCTCGAAACTACACGCCCTTCCTCGAGAAACGGCTAACCGACGAGGCCCCGGAGGTCCGCGCCGCCGCAAGGGAAGCCCTGGCACGAATTACGGGTAAACGGTAAGGATGTGTTTCCCGTTGGTGTGCCACTGCTTCGCAGAAGCAGTGCCTTTTCACGGCGAAAATCGATAGCACTGCTTCTGCGAAGCAGTGGCACACGCGCGGGTATTCGTGCCAGCCGCGGCCTCAGTAATAGTACAACAGGGGGGTACCGCTGGCCGTTCAGGGCGCGTTAGGTTGGCCAAGGCTGGGGAGTTGCGTAAAATGGGAGGTGTTTATGGGTAGGCAGTTTGTTGACATGTATGGATTTTTCCGACGTTTTCGATTGGGGTGATTGACGTAATTGTAATAGTGTGGTATAAATACGGTTATTGTGCCGGATACCGTTGGTGACCCGGCGGCGATCTGGTCGAGTCGTGCGAAAAGGCGAATTTCGGCCTCTTTTGAGTTGATTGATGGTTGCATCGAACGTAATTAGAATTCCCCATGCATTTTAGGTACTTTTCACCCGGCGAGTAGCCCAAGGAGGCAGCGGTGCGTCATGACAACCTGTTCGGAGGACTGGTCGCGTTGGCCACCGGTCTGACAGTCACCCTTGCGGTGCTGATGTGTCCGCACGCCGCGCGTGCGGAGCGGATTGTTATCGATTCGTTCAACAATCCTGATCCCGGAACCATCTTCTTTCTCGACAGCCCTCCCTCAGGTGATCAGTCGGATCCTGATCTCTTGCAGCCGGAGTCCTCCGGCGCACAGGTCGCCTACTCCTTCGGCGACTGGGCTAGTGACCAAGGCTACCGTTCCGGCGACGCCATGCCCGGCTCGGTCTACGCCAAGCATTCTTTGATCGGCGGCCTCGGCGGAATTGGCGACTACAATTGGACTGCCACACCATCGAAAACACTGTATCTGGAAGATAACCAGATTTCGAGCATCGAACCGGGCGACTTCAACGGCCTGCCGAATCTCGAGTCGCTGGATCTGCACGACAACCAGATTTCGAGCATCAGATCGGGCGCCTTCAACGGCCTGCCGAATCTGGAGTGGCTGGGTCTGCACGACAACCAGATTTCGAGCATCGGATCGGGCGCCTTCAATGGCCTGCCGAGTCTTGAGTGGCTGGATCTGCACGACAACCCGATTTCGAGCATCGGATCGGGCGCCTTCAACGGCCTGCCGAATCTGGAGCGACTGGATCTCAGCGGTGTGGACTTTGCCTACCTCAGTGACCTGAGCCCGCTGTATGCGATGGATGATCTGACCGATCTGTGGCTCCTCGACGTGCCGAACCTCGATCCGCTGCAACTCGATGTCATGCTCGACGAAATGTGGACGATGCAAGGGACCGACATCGAGGGCATCCTCTATATGACCCAGACGGATTTCGACAGTCTGAACTCGGCCGGCGGCGGCCTGTTGGCGGCCTGGGACGCCGAGCTCGGCCATCACGTACAATTCGTCACCATCCCCGAGCCGACCACGCTGGCCCTGTTAGCAATCGCCAGCCTCGGCCTGTTGCCCTGGCTGCGTCGTCGGACCCAAGACTAGCCGCTCGGGCGAAATCTCTCGTAGGCGGGTAAACGGTAAGGATAGCGTGCAGTGATTCCCGCTGGCATGCCACCCGCGCAAGCTGATTTGGCCATTTTTGTCACCATCGTCTGTCATTTATAGTGCCAAATCTAGCCAATTCCCCCCTTTTCTTGGCCGCCGGCTGTTGACAGATTGGGTGGTTGTGGTATACTAATTGGCCTACACTCACTACACTCGTTTCTAGGGCGATAAGCCCAGAGGCAGCGCAAAGCACCCAAGCTGAACCGTCATCCGCAAAAGGTGACCTTTCTTTCCCGGCGTGCATTCTTCCGGCAACCAGCTTGATGGTGCCGATTCTTCAACGATCCAGAGGAGGCAGCGGTCTGCCTTGAGGTTGATATCCAAGCGATTGTTACAAACGAAAGGCGTGCTGGCTATAGTTGCTGGCGCGGCGGCTTGGTCGAGCCGTGCGAAAACCGCAGATTTCGGCCGTCGTGAGTATAGATGACGCTTCAGTGAAATTGAACAGGGAGAAGTACAATGTCTACAAAGCAGTCGGTAATGGGAACTCGGATTCTTGCAACGGGGATTCTTGCTGCGGGGATCGTATTGAGCCTACCCGCCGCCGCCCAGGCCGTCTACACCTTCGGCGACTGGGCCAACGACCAAGGCTACAGTCCCGGCGCCGTGATGCCCTTTATGGTCGAGGCCTACAGTTCTCTTCCCGCCATTGACAGTCTTGGCGGTATCGATGACTACAACTGGACAGTGACGTTTTTCCTGCATCTGTACGACAACCAGATATCGAGCATCGAATCGGGCGCCTTCAGCGGCCTGACGAATCTTTGGTGGTTGGATCTGGGCGACAACTGGATTTCGAGCATCGAATCGGGCGACTTCAGCGGCCTGGCGAATCTTACGACGTTGGAGTTGTGGCGCAACCAGATTTCGAGCATCGAACCCGGGAGCTTTAGTGGCCTGACGAATCTTACGGGCCTGAGTTTGGAGAGCAACCAGATTTCGAGCATCGAATCGGGCGACTTCAGCGGCCTGACGAATCTTACGGGCCTGGGTTTGGGCGACAACCGGATTTCGAGCATCGCATCGCTCGACTTCAGCGACCTGACGAATCTTACGGATCTGTCTCTGTCCGAAAACCAGATTTCGAGCATCGAATCGGGCGACTTCAGCGACCTGCCGAATCTTGCGAAACTGTGGCTGGGCGGCAACCCGATTTCGAGCATCGAAGCGGGCGACTTCAGCGGCCTGACGAATCTTACGACGTTGTATCTGAACAGCAACCAGATTTTGAGCCTCGAATCGGGCGCTTTTAGCGGCCTGACGAATCTTACGTGGCTGGATCTGATGTACGGCCAGATTTCGAGCATCGAAGCGGGCGACTTCAGCGGCCTGCCGAATCTTGAAATGCTGCTGCTGACCACGAACCAGGTTTCGAGCATCGAATCGGGAGCCTTCAGCGCTCTGCCGAATCTTTCGCAGCTGTATCTGGACAACAACCAGATTTCGAGCATCGAATCGGGCGACTTCAGCGGACTGACAAGTCTTACGACCTTGGGACTTAGCTGGAACCAGATTTCGAGTATCGAATCGGGCACTTTCAGCCAACTGGCGAATCTTACATCGTTGAATCTGGGCGGCAACCAGATTTCCAGCATCGAATCGGGCGACTTCAGCGGCCTGACGAGTCTTACGAGCTTGGAACTGGAGAACCAACTGATTTCGAGCGTCGAATCGGGCGCCTTCAGCGGGATGACGAATCTTAGCGAACTGGATCTGAGCGGCAACCAGATTACGAGCATCGAATCGGGCGCCGTTGGCGACCTGACGAATCTTACGTCCCTGAATCTGGGCGACAACCAGATTTCGAGTATCGAATCGGGCGCTTTCGGCGGGATGCCGAATCTTAGGTCCCTGCATCTCGACGGGAATACACTCTTGACAGAGCTCGATCTTAGCGAAGCCGATTTCTCCAACCTGGCCTTTTTTGACGTTCGAGGCAATACGAATATCACGAGTGTCTCGCTGAAGAACACGGTGTTGAATCAGACGGCGCTGGCTAAGCTGTTGGGCGGGGACAGTTCTTACATCGGCATCGGCGAGCTTCCCGGCATCACCGAGCTGGACCTCAGCGGCGTGAACTTTGCAGCCATCACCGACCTGGCGCCGCTGTATCTGATGGATGATCTGACCGATCTGTGGTTGGTCGACGTGCTGAACCTCGATGCGATACAACTGGACCTCATGCTCGACGAACTGACGACCATCGAAGGAACCGGCATCGAGGGCATCCTCTACATGAGTGAAGCGGATTTCAACGGCCTGAACACGGCCGGCGGCGGGCTGTTAGCGGTCTGGGACGACGAGCGCGGCCACCACATACAAATCGTCCCCCCCATCCCCGAGCCAACCACGCTGGCCCTGTTAGCCATCGCCAGCCTCAGCTTGTTGCCCTGGCTGCGTCGTCGGACCCAAGACTAGCCGCTGCGACGGCACTGCTTCTTCGAAGCTGATTCTATGGAAGAGTGGCCCTCGCGGCCGAAGGTCAGTCTGATGTGCCACTTGGACTCGGCGCTGAGAGCCGAGCGTCAAGCTGATTGAGACGGCCTTACGGTCCGCGAGACGGTCGCAGTAGAATATTCGGTGTCAGGTCTGCATAGGGCCTGAGCGACTGCTTGATAGCAAGCGTATTCACGAAGGGATGTATTGGGGTGTCGCCGCACGAGAAAAGAACGGCGCGAAAACCTCGAAAAAAGACCGTGACAACCAAAACTCCCCCAAGACACTATAACGAAATCAGACTCTCGAAACTTCGAAAAAAGGCGTTCCCAACACCTTCGCGCACGCCGTATGTAAGAAGAGCACCAGAAGGCCCTTGACAGAATAAACTCTTTCAGGGAAGTGGCACACGCGATCGTTGAACGGGCGATCAAGTTAGCGCAGCCTTCCCAACTTCACATGCCCCCAGCTTCACAGGCACTTGGGAGCGTGCGCAAGAAAGACCCCCGCCTTCCCGATGCTGGTGATCGGAAGACGGGGGACTTGGCTGACGGACGTTTTTCGACGTGGGTAACGACTGCGTAACTATTTGCCGCCGGCCGGTGCCGGAGTAGTTACCGTCGTCTCGAGCGGCAGCGTCTTGCCGGCTTTCGCTTGACGCTTTGACTTGGCCGTAGCCTTGAGCTCGTTGACCTTCGCCAATTGCTCGGGCGTTAGTAAGGCCGTGATCTTCTCGTCTCGCTCTTTGGTAATTGCTCGTAGTTGGGCCTTGAGCTCACTGATTTTGCCCGCATATTCTTCCTGAACTTTGTAGATTGCCTGGCGCTGGTCCTTTTTGACAACGCCCCCATAGTGCGCGGGCAAACGGCCACGGAACTTCTTGGTTTTCTGTGCGGCGGGTGTTTTTGCCTTGGCGTCGGCCTCTTGGGCAACAACGGCTGGATCGGAGAAAGCAAGAGAAACAGCCAGCAGCGCGGCGCAGGTGAGGGTGAGGGCTCGCGTAAGAATCGGTTGCGACATGGAATTCTCCTTTTCGTTTGAACGGGGTCTATAATTCTAAACGGTAGCCGCTATAATACCACATGTACGTCTGATAGAGAAGCAACTTGCAACGCTGATCGGCGGCGAACGGAGTGCCTCCTTCGCTTTTGTCGCACGGTACGGCCGAAACCGCGTCGACTCGGGCCGAGACGCTCCCCCCTCATGCTGGTGGTTCGGTTTAGTCGAGCAGGCTCGGTCGCGTGGTTTTTCCCGTGGATTCGGCATGAGGACCACGGAAGTGGATAAACCGTTTGCCGGACAACGATTTGTGACCTAACTTAGACTTGAAACCTCCGAACTTTCCGGAGGGAGATTGCGTATTGAATCAATTCTCGTGGGGGCCTGGAATTTCGGCCCGTGCCGAAGGCCTTGAACTATCGAATCTTGAAAGGAATGTAGAACCATGACACATCGACCCATCCGCATGCTAGTGGCGTTGAGCCTGATAGCGACTTTGGCGGTTTTGGCCGCCGCGCCGCTTGCAGCCCAGGACGCCCCGCCGGCCGAACCGCCGGAAGCCTTGCCCGCCGGCGGTCAACAGTTTCCCGAAGTTGCAGAGGGAATGGAACTGTTCAAGAGCCTGAAGTTTGACGAGGCGCTGGACAAGTTCCGCGAGGCGGCCCAGAAGCATAGCCAACTTTCCCCGGGTGAAGTCATGATGGCGAAGATTTTTGCCAGCATCCGCAATCCGCAGGCCGCCCCGGCGATACGCCAGTACCTGGACCTGGCGACCCAAGAGTCGCCGGAAGATCCGGAAGCCTATGTGCTCCTGGGTGACCTGGCCCGGAACGACAAGCGAGTCACGGATGCGGGCTTGCTGTATGCCCACGCTAACACATTGCTGGCGTCGTTCGACAAGAACGCCGACCGGAAGAAGAACCTACAGACCCGCGTTTATGCCGGACTGGGTGCTGTGGCCAGTGCTCAACAGAACTGGGATGAGGGTAAGAAGCAGTTTCAAGCATGGCTCGAGTTGAACCCGAAGAGTGCCCAGGCGATGGGGCAACTTGCCGTGGCCCTGTTTCGGGCAGGGGAGACTGGCGAGGCCAGAAACCAACTAGAAGCCGCCTATAAGGCGACCCTCGAGCAGTTGAAGGAAGCCGGCCGCGAGGGCGAGGATATCGTCCACTGGGGCGCCCAAATGGGCCAGTTCTACCAGCGGTCCGGGGACAGTGAGCAGGCCAAGAAATGGATGGATTTCGCCGTAGGAACGGCCAAGAACAGCTTACAGACCTGGCTGACCGCGGCCCAGTGGTCGTTGAGCACTGGCCAACTCGACGAGGCAGAAACCCAGACGGCCAGGGCCATGGAACTGGGCTCGAATTCACTCCGCGCGAAAGTATTGCGTGGCGTGGTGGCCCTGTTCAAGAAGGATTTCTCCTCGGCCGAGATGTACTTCGAATCGGCCCACCTGCAGGCGCCAGGCGAATTCGCCGCCAGCAACAATCTGGCCTTGGCGCTGTGCGAGCAGGACGACCCGGAAAAGATCCGCCGGGCGCTGGCGTATGCCCAGACCAATGCCCAGGCCAATCCCAAGTCGGCCGAAGCCGCTTCGACCTTCGGTTGGGTGCTCTACAAGGCAGGTAAATTGAAAGAAGCCGATCAGGTGCTCAGCCGACTGGCCCAAGCCGGTCGGGTCAGTGAGGATACGGCCTACTATATCGCCGTGGTTTCCGCCGAGGCGAGCCGCAAGGAACAGGCCGTCACCCTCTTGGAGCGGGCAGTGGCCAGCGAGAATCCCTTCTCGATGCGCCCGGAAGCCGAGGCCCTGTTGAAGGACCTACAGGAGTAACTGCTAACGCGGCAGAGGCCCAAGCGGCCGATGATCTACGAAACGAACGAAGGGGTGGCGAAAGGTTCGCCGCCCCTTTTTCCTGCGCCGGCAGGCGGCAGATGAAGATTCGGGCGCAAAAAAAAAGATCATGGTACGCGGTCCATCGTCATACCATGACCTTTATCCTGATACGGGACATTGAATGTCCCGCCCTCCCGGCAGGTCTATCAGTGAAGATCGGCGCGCCCGGCCGTCCGGCTGGAGGCGATTCTGCCATTTGTTCCGATTTCCGGCCAAACGCCCGCCATGCAGGTCGTCAGCAACGGACCGAGGCTGGGAGGTAGCGGCCGGGGATACCTCGCGTGCCCACAGAGCGTGGGAACGAAATCTTTCAGCGGGCGGCTAGCGGAGCCAGACCGCGTTGCGCCAGGTCGTTACCTCCGGCAGCGGTTGCGGCACCGGGGGCAACGGGGCCACGCGGTCGCTGGCCTGGGGATCCGGTGGAACGGTCAACTGAAATTGCTCGGGCGAAAGTTGCTCGGGCGAAGCCTCGTGGATTTCTATGGTCTCCGCAGGGATTCCGTCAGTCGATTGGATCACCGTCGTACAAGTCTGACAATCGGCTCGGGTCGGCCGGCCGAACCGGGGTAGCCAACAACGCTTCGTTGACGGTTTGGGGGTCCCGTACTGGTGCCAAAACGCCTGCCATCGGGCGTTCTCCTCACAGAAAGACGCCCAAGCGTTGTCGCAAGGTGAAGGTTGGCACTCACAGCAATCGGCACTCGTGTTGCCGTACAACCAGGATCCGGACCGTGACGAACCACAATTCGAGGTGCCACAACTCGGGTAACGTGCCACGCCGTCGTACGCCACATCGGCGCCCCAAGCCGGACCGGCGATGAACGCCACGGCGGAAATCCAACAAAGCCATCGCATGGCAAACTCCTTTAATGATCCACTGAAATCGGTCCGGCGACTGAAGACCACGACGACCGAAATGGTCGCGGTCCGATCTGAGGCTACGTAGTTCTCTTCGGCCACGTTGCTTCGTGAACAACATCCCAGGATGCCACGAATTGGAGCCGCCCGGCGTCGGTCGATACGGCAAACCTTACGGACGCCATAGGCCTTCTCTGACGTAACCCCTGTATCGACAAGGCGTTAACCTTCTGCGGCCATTCTTCGCCGCAGTGCCCTTTGTGGACTGAGGAAAACCAGAGAACCAATTCCGGTCATTTCGATTGCGACGATCTTGACGTTTAGCCAACCGCTGAATAGCTGTTCGGCCCACGGAAGCCCAAAGGTTCTCGTGTAAATCACGCCGTATGGCCTAGGACCATCGAGAGTGGGCGATCGCTTTGGCTGAGGATCACCAGCAGTGAGGTGAGCGTCATCAGGGCATCGGGCAGCGGGAACCCGTCGCGAAGGTGCCAGAATCGCCCGCTGCCGCCGCCGCCCAGCACGGCCTGGTGTTCT
>SDBV01001428.1_pt1 | contig 36090 bp, 35 predicted proteins | sample 2277081 | NCBI WGS metagenome assembly SDBV01 (sample SAMN10402039, study PRJNA504765) | marine sediment metagenome | isolation source: marine sediment core GS10_PC15, 223 cmbsf | place: Arctic Ocean: Southern Knipovich Ridge | collected 2010 | reverse complement strand
TAATTATTAATTTAATAATTGGATCCCTAAATTCAATATATTTTAACCATACTTTATTTGTTATTTTAACCCATCTCTTAAAATCCTTAACATTTAATGCATTATGATTTTTTAAAATTTTTAGAGATTCGTTAACAATTTTAATTAAATATGATTTTGGTCGTAAATATTTTATTATACCCTTTGCTTGCATTCTATATGTCCTAATTTCCCTTTTCTTATCTCTTGATTTCTGAATGCTAATTTTTTTAATTCTAGGTTCGTTTTCTCTTCCTAAGTTCATTATTTGATGGTAATGAAATGTATCGGAAACTCTACCATATTTAAATCCTTCTGCAAGTATTAATTCATGAAAAATTATATCTTCATTTCTATATAAAAAGTCATCGTTTATCTTTGAGATTATATTTTTAAAAGCAACAGCTCTACCCATTTGGCTTCCTGAATATGCTCGACTTTTCTTCCTCAGATTAGGTACACTATATTCAATTAAAGTAACTATACGTCTATTACATTCATACCAATCATATTTTTTTTGATACTTTTTCATATTCTCAAACCAATCCTTTGGTAGGTAAACATCTGAATGCAAATAAACAAACCATTTTGTCTCAACAAGGGAGATTAATTCAGCAATGCAATATCCAAGGGATCGACGCTTAGATTGATCAACTATCTTAATCCTAGGAAATCTTTTAACAATTTCAAGTGAATCATCGGTACATCCTCCATCCCCTATAATTAATCGGTTTATGGGTAATTCTCTATAAAAAGAAAGTAAATTTACTTCAAATAATAAGTTGGAATTAAAAAGAGGTATGATTACATCAATAGACTCTTCTTGATAAAGGTTTTTTCTATCTACAAGTCTTGGCTTTCGAACAAGGTGCTTTCTGACAAAATTTTCATCCATTTTTTTCTTAATCCCATGATTTTTTATTGTTTCTCTAATTCGAAACTTATATTTATACAAAATAAACTAAAAATAATAAAATTATTTTAAAGTAGCCTTTCGATTAATTTCAATAATCTATTTTTTAAAGCTTCCTTAGAATATTTCTTCTTAATGGATGTAGAATTTAATTTAAAATTCCCTTCCAGTGCAGTTTGCATTTTATTCACTAAATCATCAACATTGTTTAATTTAAAAAACAGGGGATAATCACCAAGTACTTCCCTGTGAACATAAGTATTGGAAACGATTGTAATTTTATCTAAAAATGCCGCTTCGATGGGACTCATACCAAAACCTTCAAATTCTGAAGAATCGACATATAATTTTGATTGGTTTAAAATGTCAAAGACTTTCTTTTGGTCCTCAAAAAAATAATGTGGACACTCTAATTTTATGTTTTTATTGACTTGACGACCTAAAACTATAATGTTTAAATTTAATTTTTTTGCGGCTTCTACAAATATTTTTTGGCGTTTATATGAATCAATTCTACTTATATTTATGGCATCATATTTTATTTCTTTTTTTGGAAGGCTTAATAAATAATCTGAATTAACACATGGATAACATACGGTAGTTTTTAATTTTAAGAATTTCTCTACTAAATATTGTGTATATTTTGAGAGGGATAAATTAAGATCTGAATATTTTAAGAATCTTCGGTAATTCTTAAGGAAATACACTCTATTTCGTTGTATCTGATTAAAATAGCTCTGAAAAGTTGATGCGAAAAGGTTATAATATTTACTTTTTAAAGGATCGACTCTATATTTTTCAGTATAATGATAAAAAGATGGATTTTTATGAATTGTATTATAAAGTGTTTGTTTAATATACTTTAAATATGTGTTCAGTTCATGATTTTTATCTATCAGCCAGGGGGGTATATCTAATATAGAATTTATTAATTTAATGTTGTATTTTCTTATGATTCTTAGCTTTCTATAAATTTCATACATGTAAAAGCGACTTTCTAGGATACAAACATCAATATCATTGGCAAACTCATTTAATAGAACTACATGCCCTTCCTCTTTTAATAATTCAATTATATATGGAAAATAATATAATCCATAAATACTTATTTTCATAAAATATCAAAAAATTCAATTACATTATAAAGATGTTTTTGTAGGATTATCTACATTTAATAAATTTATTGTCATGATTTAATTATAAATATATAGTCATTTAGTTATGAAAGTCTTTACAAAACAGATAAAAATTGATATTAAGGAATATTAAAAGTCCAATATTTAACTCTATAGAGAATTTTAAAAAGAAAAAAATCGTAATTTGCCTTAATAATATTCCTAAGAGAAGGAAGAATTATAACTTTTTATTGATAATAACAAAAAAAGAATGAAAAATACCAGTAGCGGTTTAATGCAATTCTAGTTGATTAGAATAAAAGTAGCTTTTAAAGTGTGAAATATTCGATATGATAAATAGGAGAATAAAAATAATATTTTTATAAAGTTCGTATGGAAATTATTGGAATATTAATGGCTTGGGCAGCCGAAGATTGGATCGAATATGCTATGAAGCAAGCATTAAGTTTAGTAGATGAATTATTGGTCGCGATTGGACCATTTCATCCATTTTATAAACTTCTTGAAGATGATACTTACAAAAGAGCTAAAAAGTTTTTTCTTAATCCTAAAGTAAAAGTTGTTGAGATGTCTTGTAATTCTAATCTAACGCCAGACCAAAATAGATGTGTTACAGCAAATAGAATGCTTAAAGTTAGTGAAAATATTAAACCAGGAAATATAATATGGACATTTGATCAGGATGAATATTATTCAAAGGAATCTATTGAAGAAATTTTAAATTATATTGAAAATGATAATTTTGATTTATTATATGTTGTAGATAGAATGTTTTGTATTAATTTTAACTATTATATTCTTTATAAACATGAACGAATTGATAAAATAAAAAGTAAAAATTGTTTCTTTACTCCAATTCAAAGAATGAATCCATTACCTAAAAAAATTGTAACTCTTCTCGATAAAAATCCGATGTTCCATTATAGTATGTTAATGGGAGAACAACTAAAAGGAATCCAATGGTTGCTTGAAGATATACCTAAAGCGGCACTTTGGTATAAAAAAATTTATAACCATTATGATCTGCAGAATGAGGAATATTGGATGAGAAAAAACCATGAATTGACAGGGAGATATGGTTTTTGGCGCGATCCTAAAGAAAAATTAATTGAAAAGGATGGTCATGGTCTTTTTAAATATGAAGGAAAGCATCCAGCTATATTAGAAAATAGTTTTTTAAGAAAAATCCCCGATTATCGTACTTATACACGACAAAAGCCAAATTATAAAGCCTATCTAAAAATTGTGAATAATGTTATTGCTTCAAAGAAGAAATTCAATTTTAAAAATTTTCTTATCGAAATAAGTGAGTCAAGAACTTGGAAAAACCATTTTTTAAAATATACAAAAAAATTAAGTGAAATTAAAATATTGAGTAATATTTTTGACATGAAACCGAAATAATCTCTATTTATAAGTGATTCTAGAGTAATCATTAACATTTATAGAAACATTATATTATTTCTCTTTTTAAGATCTCCAATAAATGGAAGAAGTGTTGTTCTTCCCCTATTAAAAATGATTATAAAACTATTTTCTAATTCGATTTTATGGGAAATAATTTTTTTGTGTTAAAACAAATTGGAAATAAAGCCCATTTGAATATAGAGGTGGTAAAATATGCACAAAATTTATTTGTGAAAGATTTCACAGTTGTTTTACTAAACTATCCAAGTGTTAATGATTATGAATTAAATACGTGAATTTTTAATTTCATTAATTACTTTTGCTAGATTATGGTAAAGAGTATGGATTTAAATAATTTCAAATCTCTCCCTGGTGAAATTTATATTCATAAGAATAGTGATATTGCTGAAGATATTGAGATTGGGTTTGGAACAATTATCTATAATGATGTATCAATAGAAGCTGGTTGTAAATTATTTGAACATTGCATTATTAGGCCAGAAGTAAAGATTGGCAAAAATTCTATAATCCATGATTCTGTTGAAATTGGTTACCAACACAAGGAGGGAATGAAAACAATTTTTGGAGACAATTGCTTAATAAGGAGAGGAAGTACGATATATGCAGGAAGTACATTTGGAAATCATTTTCAAACAGGAGGAATGGTAGATATTAGAGAAAACTGTACATTTGGTGATAGTTGTAGTATAGGTACTCTATCTCAATTTCAGGGTTACACAAATGTAGGTAATTATTCAAGATTTCATTCGAATGTTCATATAGCGCAATATTCAACAATTGGAAATTATAATTGGATTTTTATGTATACAGTATTTATGAATGATAAATATCCCCCATATGGTGTGTGTCCTCCTTATAATAGAATGAGAGGCCCAATCACAGAAGATTTTGTTATAATATCAACAGGGTGTTTATTAATGCCGGGAATTGTAATTGGAACAGACTCAATGGCTGGTGCTGGTAGCGTAATAACAAAAAATATTCCTGAGGGAGAACTCTGGATGGGTGTACCTGCTGTGTTTGTAAAGAAAATAGATGAAATTACTTGGAATGATGAGTTTATCAAAACTATGAGGATTAAGAACCCCTATCCTTGGAGGAAATATTTAAAAAGGGAAGGTTATAAGATTGATAAGTAATGATAAATATAATTTTATTATTTGAGATTTATTCAGTTACCATTAGATTTGTAAATTCTTTAAAGTCTCTAATATAATCTTCCGCTTCATAAAATTCAGAAGCAAGTACTAGGGAAACAGAACCTGAAGAAAAGTTTTCAAGTTCTCTCCAAATCATTGATGATACATAAAGACCATAATAGGATCGATTTAAACTAAATTTTTTTCTATTAAATCCATCATTGATTACAACATCAAAACTGCCTGCGGCAGCTATTATGAATTGTTGCAATTTTCTGTGTGCATGACCTCCTCTAGATTCCCCTCCAGGCACATCATATAAATAATAAACCCTTTTAATCTCAAAAGGGATATGGATACAACTTTCTATAAATGTTAAATTCCCTCTAGTATCGATTATTTTTGGAAGGTCAATTATTTTACATTTTTCTAAATTAGTTAACATTTCATAAATATTTTCTAATTTAATATTAATTTTTTCTTGAATATAGCATAAATATTTTGTATTTATTTCTTTTTTCTTTATTAGTATGTTTTATATATTTACCTAGTTATAAAATTTATTGATTGTATCTATAATATAATCTATTTCCTCTTCTTTCAAGAAGGGGTGCATTGGTAAACTGACCATCTCATTAGCAAATTGTAATGAATTTTTATTATCAAAATAATCTAAGGATAAAAATGGTTTCGTTTTTTGTATTGGAATTGGGTAATGAATCACTGTAGGAATGTCGTTTTCTTTCAAATATTCTTGCAAATCGTCCCTTTGTTTAATGCGAATAGCATAAATATGATAAACATTTTTTTCCGCATAAAGCGCCGTTTTAGGAATAATAATATTATCATTTTTACTTAGCATTTTATCGTATTTTCTTGCTACTTCTATCCTCTTTTCATTCCATTTATCTAAATGTTTCAATTTCTCGTTTAGAATAATCGCTTGAATTGTATCAAGCCTATTATTCCAACCTTTAAAATCGTAGTAATATTTAATGGTTGAGCCATAATTTCTTAAAGATTTTGTTTTTTTATATAAATCCTCGTCATTTGTAGTAATAATTCCAGCATCTCCAGCAGCCCCTAGATTTTTACCAGGATATAAAGAAAAAGCAGAAATTTCTCCAAAATTTCCTACTTTTTTATTTGAGACCATCGCTCCATGTGCTTGGGAAGAATCTTCCAAAATAAAACAATCGAATTCCTTGGAAAGCTTTAATATTCTTTCCATGTCGCAAGGGTGCCCAAATAAATGTACTGGAATAATTACACAGGATTCCCATTTATTACGGTTTTCTCGTAACGAGGCTTCTAAGAGATCTACATCCATCTGATAATATTCGTTAGAATCTACTAAAACTATTTCATATTTTAATTCATGAAGATAAGTTACTGCTAATATCGTAGCAATAAAAGTGTTAGCTGGAATTAAAATCCCACATGGTGACACCAGATTAAGTGCTGCTAATGATATTTTTAAAGCATCTGTTCCATTTGAGACTCCAATTGCATATCTTGTTCCGATATATTTAGCAAAATTTTCTTCAAATTCTTCTATTGCTGCTCCGCCAATAAAATCTGATTTTCTAAAAAGATTTTCAAATTTTGGAATAACATCCCTTTTTATTTCGTCCCATTGCTTTGATAAATCGTTGAACATTACTTTCATTTACTTAACCCTCAAGTATTTGCATTGTATTAATTATAATTAACCAAATTCTTAAATAATATTTTTCCCCAATAACCAAGACCAATTATAGCAAGCTTCATTTTTATTGTCTTGTAGGTATTACAGTTTAGCTCTTCAGATTCATTAATTAATACATGGCTTGTTTTATCTTTCCAATTTTTTCCTTAAATTTGTTAATTCTTCCATTAAATTAAAGATAAAGTTATCATCTCTTTTTCTATTGGCCTGAATTTTTATTCTATATTTTATCATTGATCTTAAATTTATTAGATTCCATAATATTGATCTTAATAAGCAAAAGAAACGAAAATAAAACAATTTCTTGTTACTAAAATATGTATTGAAAATGAACCGCAATCTCTTTAAAAAATAATTTGGTAAAATTCTTAATAAATTTTTCAATTCATAATTTTTCAAAATGGTTCTTAAACGGTTCCTTTCTATATAAAAAAGTATACGATTAAGAATCTCAAATTTAATTGGCTTGTCAGCTTTATGGTATATAATAGGTTTTGGGGAATAAATCACATCATAACCACATATCCAAGCACGCCAACAAAAATCCACATCCTCATAATACAAAAAATAACTTGGATCAAAAAGCTGAATTTTTTCGTATAATTCCCGTTTAAACAATAAACATGCTCCTGTAATAAAAAATGCTTTCATTTGAATATTAAAAAATCCCTTGTCCTTTTTCCTATCCCCAAATTGAGAAACTGTACCAAATTTATCACTTGTACTTCCGCCAAAACCTAAAATATCTCTATTACTGAAATGATACATTTTACAGCCTACTATCCCTACTTTATGAGATACTTGAGCAACTTTTATAATTTCTGTTAGCCAATTTTTTTCTACACATGTATCAGGATTCAATAAGATAATATATTTCCCATTTACTTTGGCCATTGCTAAATTATTTCCTTGAGCAAAACCATAATTTTTATCAAGCGCTAAGATCTTTACTTTAGCATAATTCTCTTTTACAAATTCAACACTATTATCTTGAGAATTGTTATCTACAAAAATTATCTCAAAGTTCTGATATTCTAAATTAAAAAGAGAATCTAAATTCTCTTTTAAATAATCATATCCATTATAATTTACAATAATAATTGAAACAAGTGGTTCTTCCATCCAATCACATCTATAATAAATTAAACTAAACTTTTGTTTATTAATATTTGTTAATATTAAGTACACTTGATTTCATATGACAATCTTTGATTTTATAAAATTGGTAATATTCAATGATTTTTAGTATGTTCTCCGATTTCCCTTTCATATATTAATATGAGGTGGTTTCGACGTAAACATAAAAAGGAATGTGGAGATATTTTTGAATAAATTTCATTCAAATCTCCAATATCGAATTTATCCCTGACATCATCTACTCTAAAATTCACTTTGATTGGCAAGGTATTATTTCTTTCAAAGTTTTAAATTAATCAATTTTTTTAAATCGTTTAAGTAATTTAAAGAAATGACAAATTCTAATAAATAGAATGTTTTCTATAATTCAAGTTTTTTTTCTAATTTATCAATTAAATCTTTCTTCAAAAAATCTATCCCACTTTATTGCTGGGGCTAAATGTTTTTTCTCCATATGTGTAGCAATTGAAGGTATCGGACACCATAAATTCCATTTTTTTCCAAATAATACTTGTTTCCAATTATATCTCCAAGTACGGAAATAAATTCCAAACATTTGTGGATTTTGCGAGCGATATTTTAAAATTTTAAATAGATTATATATTTTCATTTTAGTTAAACTAAGCCACACATCAGCATCTGCAGATCTAGGTAAAAAATCCCTAAAAATTTTATTAAGAAAATTTTTCTTTTTTAAAATAAAATTAGTAAATATTTTTTGGCTTGAATAACTTTTAAGGAAAATATCCTTTGTTTTAATTAAATTTTTTTTCGATGTAAGATAAGTATTACATGTAGTAGCAACTGTTCTCCAATGTTTTCCCTCAAAAAGCTTAATTTTTGATTGATAATTATGAAGTGGAAGAGTATAGTGGTCTAAATGATCGTAAGGAGTTATAAAATCTACCTCGGAATTATTTTTTTTAAAAAATTCCACCATTTTCTCAAATTGATTTGGAAGGTAAAAATAATCATCTTCTGCCATATATACAATTTCAGAAAACTTTTGTTTAATTAAAATGTTCATTGCCACTTCCATTGAGCCTATTTCTCCAGCTTTTTTCAAATGTAAAACTTCTAATTCATTTTTGTTGAAATATTTATTAAATAAATCTTCCCATTTTGGTGTACAATTATCTAATAGTGCAAACATCTTGATCCTTAATGAACCCAAACTATTTTTTAAAGATTTTAAACATACATCCAATAATTTATACCTATCACTTTTGAAAATAGGTCTAGAATCTGAATGTTTGTTTCCTGGATATGTTCTAATTGCTATTGTAACATCAAAACCTTTTGGTTGCATTATTTAGAATCAAGAATAAATAGAAAATAAATCAGTACAATTCGATAAATCTTGTTAAAGTTAAAAGTAAGACTTCTTTAAAATAAATATTGATTTTTAAGAATGGATGGAAAATTCAAGTCTTTATTCCTTTAGATGACTACACAATTTTATTTATTCATTTAATATATAGAAATTTAGATTGATACGATTAGTTTCAATATTAAAAAGTAAATTAATGAAGCGTTTTAACTCAATTTCATTACATATTCTGTGTTTCTATTTAATGTTTTTATAAAATCACGCACTCCTATATTATGACCTAACCAGATTTCGGGAAGATGAAATATATTAGTTTTTGTTAATTCTGGTAAAAACTCATTAAAATTAGATTTCTAACAATCGATATAGACTCATTTTGTGGTTTTAATGCATACCTTTTTTAAAAAATTAATCATCTCATACTATTTGGATTTTATTGCATATTCAATAGCATCGATAAGGCGTTCTCCATAGGTTCTATCATCTTTAAATAAAAAATATCTAAGATCCGACTTTATTGGCTTAAAACCATCACGGCTCATATTTATATAAGTTTCACGAAATATCTTTCGCATTTCACTTTTTTCTTTACAAAAAACAAAACCTTTCAATTTTTCTATACCTCTAAAATGTTCACAGTAATCAAAAACTTTTTTCGGTGTAGTAAATAAATTTGTACCATCATCATAGACAATTAAAATTACTTTCTTTTGCATAATCAATGCTTCTAATGACATTGTAGTAAGTGAAGCAACAACAAACAAGGCATTACCTAAAATTGCAGGATAATAATCAATACTTGGCTGAAATTTCATCATTCCTGTGTATATTGTTTTGTTGAAGAGCTCATCACGTTTTTTTTGCTGTAAATAGTTATTTCTCATCTGCACATCAAGTTCTACATGTTTGAAATCAGATTCATTAAAATCTTTTTTTCCATGTCTCCATGGATGAGGTCTATATATTATTTTAAGTTCTCCATAAAACTTCTTGTTTTGCTCTATTTCCTCATCGAGTTCTTTAAGCGCTCCTATTTCATCCATTTCCAAAGCTACTCCTAAAAAGAGAACATAATCCCCTTTAATTGGAGATTTTGGTAGATTATTTAGAGTCTTGTAATATGTATTAAAACGTGGAGTACCAATAGGAATAATTTGTTTTTCTTTAAGACCTTGTATATTTACTCCATGCTCAAGTGTTTGTCTTCCCCAAACTGTGATAAAATCCGGTTTTTTTAAAAAAACAGTTTTACTTGAAAGATTATCCCAGTTATCGATAAGGAATATCGATTTTATCTTTTTTTTTTTTCCAATCTCAAGAATATCATAACCTATTGGGTCGAATGCGGATGATGGGAAGAGTATAAGATCTGGTTTTAGGTTCTCAACATATTTCTCAAGAGATTTATTAAGTTTATGTCTCAAGTTGTAGAAAATAACAAAGAGTGGAAAAATAAAGGAAGTTCCAAAAATCATTGGAAGAAGTAGATTATGTCTAAAGGTAAATATCTTGGTTGATTTTTTATAATTTTTTGTTCTTCTAGTCAAATTTTGTTTAACAAAAGAAAGGAACTCTTTAAATTGCTTTGTACCTGAAAAAAAATTCAAACTTCGTAAATGAGTAATCAACATAATTCTGTAAATAAATGTCGTAGATTTTTTTCTATATCTCCAACTAGCCACAGCCATAAGAGCTCTACGTTTATCATCCTCTTTAGGATCAGAAGTGTAATATCCTTCGAAATTTTCTAATTTATCCAAATCATTCTTATTGATTATTCTATTATCGGCAATTATCTTACAGTTATATTTTTTATTTATAAAATCTAGAACTCCTGTGTAAATATAATTTCTTAAAAAGAGATCACCGGAAATGATAAATAAAATTTTTTTCATTTGACATATGGTTTTTTTTTATGTGTTTGTATTATTCTTCACTAATATAAGATTAGATAAATTTTTTCTCAATTTAGAGAATTCGAGCTATAGAAAAATTTTAATTTAGAATTTTTCAAAATTATAATTTTAAAGTTAAATGTCCATTAAAAACTTATGTTCCTCATGAATTTTTCATGATTTTGGTTATTTTATTTAAGGTTTCTATAAAGCCACGCCCTCCATAATTATGTCCAAGCCAAATCTCAGGAAGATAGGATACATTAGTTTTTATTAATTCAGGTAAAAATTCCTTAAAGTTTATCATTCCTTCTCCGATTTGTAAACCTTCACCCATGGTTCCAATAGTATCTGCTACATGAACATGTCGAATTAAATGTTTTACTTCTTTATAAAACTGTCTAACAGTTATTTTATTTTTGCTGAGAGAATTAACATACATAGCTGCATGACTAGTATCAAATGCCATTTTTAATTTTTCTTTTTCTAAAAATTCTCGAATTTCTTTTGGATTATAGAATATATTATTAAAACCTTGACCACCATAATACCACCCAAATGGTCCAAGATTCTCTAATAATAACTCTATTCCGTTAAAATCTATGCTTTGTAGAGCATCATGTAAGTTTTTATAATAATGTTGATTATCAGTTATTCTTTCAAATCTGTTAATCCCTGGGGCATGTAACACCATTTTTACAGGTTTATCTTTTTGTTTAATAAAATACTTTACCATTTGTCTTGTAATATCTATGGTGTTTATGATGCTTTCAATTGAACGACTCTGAAGAATTTCAGAATCTGCACTTATATCTAAAACATCATCATCCCAATTTGTGGGTGAATGAACAGCTAATTCGGCGTTTACAGTTTCTGAAAACCACTTATCTAAACTTGTAAATAAATCTTGGTCACTAAAATGAAATTCAAATAATTTTGGTTTATATTGAATATAATTTTTATAGTCATTGAATCGAACAATGAATCCCCAATTATAACAAGGGTTCAATTTAATATCTGAATCAGTTCTACCTAGGTCGGAATATTTTAAGTATTCATCAGAATTTAAATCTCTTAAAGCTTTTTTCCCTATAAACTCAAAATAGAACTGAGGTGAAATTCCCTTTGCCGGGCTTTTTGATGTGATCATTTCCTCTGTAAATATTTCGCCCTTCTTAATTGAAATTGTTGATACTAAACTTTTTCCTAATATATTTCTATTAAAGTATTCTCCTCGAGAAAGAAAACGTTTTTCATTTCCTTTAGCTGTTTCTATGACACGTATATCTCTAATTAAACGCCTAAAACCTTCAGGTTCTAAACTAGCGGCATGATCTGGTCCTCTCATGGTTCTATCAAGAGTTATATGGCGTTCTACTATACAAGCACCTAATAAAGATGCTGCTATAGAAATCGCTATACCTCTCTCATGACCAGAATACCCAACAGGAACTCCAAATTTTTTAAGTGTTTTAATGAAATTTAGATTAATATCTTCTTTCCTTGCGGGATAAGTACTATTACAATGTAATAAACAGAATTGTGCATTTTTTGTATTTAAGAAATTTACTGTTTTTTCCATTTCATTAAGGGTAGACATACCCGTAGAAAGAATCATTGGTTTTTTTTTTGAACAAATATAATTTAATAAAGGAAAATTCGTGAGATCCGGTGAACCAATTTTGTACGCAGTGATTTGAAGTTTCTCAAGGACATCGACGCTTTTTTTATCAAATGGTGTACATAAGAAATCTAAACCTTTATTTTCTGCATATTTTTTAAGATATTTTAAATCATTGAAAGCCAATTCTGCTCTTTTTTGAGCATAGAGAGTATAAGATGTTTGCTGATCAAATATTTTAGAATTTTCTAAAACAGTTTTCATATAAAGATCTTCAAAATCCCTTTTTTGAAATTTAACGCAATCAGCCTCCGATTTAATACATACATCGATTAAATATTTAGCAATCTCAGTAATGCCATTATGATTAATTCCAACTTCTCCAATTATATAAGTAGGAAAATCACTTCCGATTTTTCTGCCATTTATAGTGATATAAGGTTCCATAAATCTGCAACAATAATTTGATATTCTTCTCTTGCTATAATTAATATTTGTATTTTATCAATCTTTTTGATTTATTGAAAAAAATGTCATAAAATTGCCATAAAAAGGAGGAGAAATTTTATCCACATCAAATAATCTCATTAAGTTTTCTTTAGTAAAAAACCTTGTTTTAAAAAATGGATATTCAACTTTAATTATTTTAAATCCATGCTCTCTGAGAAAACGATGCATTGAATCATTTGAAAATAAGCTAATGTGAGTTATATCATTTAATAATCGATAATTTTTTCCAAACCGTCTAGCACAACCAGAATCAAAATCGGGAGTTCCTATAATAAGAAATCCATTCTTTTTAAGAATCTTTTTAATTTTTAATACATTTAATAAGGGGTCCTCCATATGCTCAATTACATGATGTAAAATAACAACATCGAAAAAATTATCTTCGCAATTATAATCTATAAATGGCCCATTGAATACTTTATAAGATCTTTTTGCATAATTAGAAGCAAATTGTGAAATTTCAACACCATATTTTTTCCAGCAATCATTTAATGCTGACAACAACCACCCTAAACCGCATCCAATATCCAAAATTCTTCCTGTACTTAAAGAATTTAAAAATTTAATAATGTAATCAATATCCTCTAAAAATTGATCTCTTTCTTCCAATCTATTTCGTTCTTTCCCGTCGGGATCAATTATTTTATGCCAATAATCATCTTCATAATTTACTGTATCTTTTTTTGGAATCTGAATATATAATTTTCCTGACTCATATAAACTATTCATTAATTCACTAAGATTTTCGAGTATTTCTTCTCGTTTCATAATAAGAATATAATAATTTTTTTTAATTATGATTAATTCTCTCTTTTAAATACTTAGAAGTCAATAACCATTCAATTAATTCAAAATCGAAGATCTTGTCTATTTCGAAAGACATCCATTTAGGCATTTTATACATAAGTATCTTACCACCTAATCTATTTTTTTCATTGATCAAAATTTCTTTTTTAGTTATATAAATGGATCCATTTTCAACAAATTCCCAATCCCTATCCTGTCTTCTAGGTCTATTTTTGTAATCATAATTTATTGAACTTCCATTTTTATTCCATAATGAATATTCGTTTTTATAAACACTTAGAAGTGAATCTCCTTTTTTTTTAATAATAATATCTATAGCTTCATCAATTTGTCTTGGGTATCGAATAGGGGAAGTTGGTTGTAATAATACCATATAATTAAAATCATTTTTTAAATATTCGGCAACGTGGAGAAAAACCGCTTCGGTTGATACCGTATCACCTGCTAATTCTTGAGGTCGATCAATAACCTCAGCGCCATATTCTATTGAAATTCTTTTAATTTCATTATCTTCGGTTGAAACATATGTCTTATTTATCAATTTTGAATGAAGCGATTGTTCGATAGAATATGCTATCAATGGTTTATTATTAAGAAGTTTTACATTTTTCCTCGGAATTCCTTTACTTCCACCTCTAGCGGGAATAATGGAGATAATTTTTTGCTTCATAATTAAAGATTTTTACTTGATTTTATAATCCATTTTAATAATTCCATAAAATCTCGACTTGAAAATATTATTAATCCTTCAGGTTTTGTAAGAAAGTTTTAATTAAATATTTTATAGTATAGCTAATTTTACCTATTATTAAATATTTAATCTGACGTCTTTATTTTACTAATTTTATAAATAATATTTGCTCCTGAATAATCTGTGTAATTACAATATTTACTTGCTTTTTTTAACCAATCTAAAAATTTATTTAACTTAATTTCATTTAGCATATTTACATCTCTTAAAGCATTTCTTAATCTTTTCTGAAAATCTATTATCAATCGTTTTCCACACCCCCAATCTTGATCTGAGGATTTATATGTAATAAATAGACCTCTTGCTTCACAAAACGTTTCAAAGTCAAAAACACATAGAAAATTTAAATCAGATAAAGACATAGGTACATCAAATAGTAATGCTAATGTCATCCAAATATGACCTCTTAAATTAAGGAAAGAAGGAGAGGAATTAATTACAATACCATTCTCATTTGTTAAATTTTCAATGATATGATCTAACACTTCAAAGGGGTTCTCAAAATGCTCTAAAACACCTTGTAATACAACTACATCATATTTTCCTTTAATTTCTTTATAATCATTTTGCATAAATTCTAAGCCATTAATATTAAAACTGTTTTTGGCAATACCTATCGCTTCTTTACTATAATCAACGGCTAAAACACTCTTTGCACCCGCAATTTTAATCATGGTGGCTAATCTGCCTTCTCCACATCCAATTTCCAAGACTTTTTTATCGATCCAACTTATCAAATCTAAAATAGTTTTAGATTCGTTATAATTATAAAATGTAAAGAATTTTTGGCTATTTTCTGAATATATTTTATCGTATTTTTTTTTTAAATCCTTATTTTCCATATTTATACTATATATTATCCCGCAATTTATTGTTTTTATTTTCAAAAATATATTCTTTTATTAATATCTAATAATACTCTTTAATAAAGCTTGGAACTACCATGAATGGGCAATCGAGATGGTGCATCAACGGTCTCTCCAGACTTTTAATAATTCGCATCCCGAATTGTGTTTATTAAAGCGTATAAATCTTTCTCACCGTCGAATCATCAAATATTTTTCTGCCTTATTATTTTTTAAATCAAAGTATTTGAAAGCATTTGAAACTGAAATATATGTTTTTTACACTTTATTAGCATATCAACGGCTCTATTAAGTCAAATTTTGCTATTCTAAGTAACAAGCTTTAATAAGAAGTTTAAAGAGTATCTTTCTACAAGAAGTTGAAATTTCAAAAATTATAAAAGAACTGTCTAAATTTTTAGGTTGTTATTTGTTTATTGAAACATAAAATAATAAATATTGTAATTCCGTGTTATTACTATGAATGAAATAATAAACAAGATTAAATCCTCTATTAATAACGAAGAAAGCCCTAAAAATTTAAAGATTTTTGAGTTTACAAAAATTATTAATCCGGAATATGTTTCTATAGGAGATAATGTAATTATTGATGATTTTTGTTTATTATACGCTAAAGAAGATGCTACTATAAAAATTGGATCATGGGTTCATCTAGTTAATTTTTCTTCATACACGGGAGGGGCGATATCAATTGGAAATTTCATAGCTGTTTCAGGGGGATCAAGAATCATGGGGGGAACGGATCATTACGGTAATGGATCATTAATGAATAGTCCAATACCTGAAAAATATAGAAATACTAATAGAATTGGGTGTATTTTAAAAGACTTTTGTTTCATTGGAAGTAATAGCGTCATTTTTCCAGGAGTTACTATAGGAGAAGGGGCAGTTGTTGGTTCCGGATCGATTGTTAGATATGACTTGGGAGCTTGGGGAATTTACATTATGAGAGATGGAAAAATGGTAAAAATCAAAGATAGAGATAAAGAAAAAACATATGAAACTGCGAAAAAAATAGTAAATGAATTTCCACAAATTAGATTATTAAGTAAACATTTACAAAATATTTCTGAATAAATTTATGAAATTTGAACCTATTTTTAAGTGGAGGGGTGATTATTAGCCGATTTAGAATCAAGTAAAAAAAAAATTAATTATTCTGGGGTTTATGATAGATGTTTTTTAACTCTCTTTACTATTCGAGTATTTTTCCGAAGTATTTCTATATTTTTAATTTTTAAAAAAAAACTTTCTTAAGTTTTTTTCTGCAATGTTTTCATTTAAATATGTAAGATTATCATTCCTGCTTACTTCAACGAATTTGCTATTTTTCCATAATATAAATATTAAAAAATTAATAGTTTCTAGCTTTAATCTACAATAGCAAATAATACCATCTCCTCTCCTAGTTACAAAATGATCCATGTAAAATTTATAATTCAAGTTTAATTCCGTTTTATTAATATTATTAATTGGTATAAATTAAATGATAAATAAGATTAAATCCTCTATTAATAATAAAGAAAGCCCTATAAATTTAAAAATTTTTGAGTTTACAAAAATTATTAATCCTGAATACGTATTTGTTGGAGATAATGTAATTATTGATGATTTTTGTTTATTATATGCCAAAGAAGATGCTCCTATAAAAATTGGATCCTGGGTTCATATCACAAATTTTTCATCATTAACAGGAGGACCAATAAATATCGGGAATTTTGTTGGCATATCCAGTGGGTGTCGATTGATAGGAGGTACAGAACATTATGCCAATGGAGCTTTAATGAACCCTCCTATTCCTGAGAAGTTCAGAAATGTTTCAAGAGAAGGATGCAAACTAGAAGATTTTAGCTTTATTTCTGTTAATAGTTGCATTTTTCCAAATGTAATAATCGGAGAAGGCACAGTTATTGGAGCAGGCTCAATTGTTAGAAAAGATCTAGAACCATGGGGCATTTATATTATGAAAAATGGTAAAATGTTTAAGATAAATGATCGAGATAAAGAAAAAACATATGAAGCTGCGAAAAAATTAGCAAATGAATTTCCACAAATTAGATTATTAAGTAAACATTTACAAAATATTTCTGAATAAATTTATGAAATTTGAACCTGTTTTTAAGTGGAGGGGTGATTCTACATCTAAATATGTAAGATTATCATTCCTGCATCCTTTAATGAATTAATAAATTTAGGAATCTCAAAAAAGTAAATTATATTATGATAAATGAAAATTGCTAATTTAAGTTAATATTTAATTAATGTCTTCTTTGCTCAAGCATTGAGTTCTGCACCCTCTATATAGATTTTGATAAAATCAACTTTGGGAAGACTTTAATGTTCAAAAAAATCATCAATAGTAATTGTTTTGATTTTTGCATTAAAATTTTTAATATGTTTGAAACTCACATAACTACCAGGACCCTTGTCAGTAATAAATGGATTTTCCATAATTCTCATTCAGAAATCAATTTAGTTGGATTATTTAATAGATATTATTTTTGATTGAATATGGGATAAAATTCTACATATCTTAAGTAAAATTTTTTCAGTCAATTCACCATATAAAGGTAAACATAAGATTTGATTAGCGATTAATTTTGCATTTGGAATTTGAAGATTATCTTTATTATTATAAAATTTATAATCCGTACATAATGGATAAAAATATTTTCTTGAGAAAATATTATACTTCTTTAAATATTCATAGACTTGATCTCTGGAAAATTTAAACTTACTCTTATCTATTAAGATGGGAAAATATTGATAATTATACTTAATATCTCTTTTTTCATCCATACATTTAATTCCATTAACATCCTCCAGATTTTCTTTATAAATTAATGATAAGATTTTCCTTTTTTCAATTTCTTCTTCAACTAAACTTAAATTTAGTAGACCAATTCCAGCTTGTAATTCGTTCATTTTTGCATTAGTCCCTGGTAAGATAACTTCCTCTTCATTTTTAATTCCAAAATTTTTCAACAATGATAAATTTCTTTTTAAATCTGGATCTTGAAATGTAAGAGCACCTCCCTCGATTGTATGAAAGATCTTTGTGGCATGGAAACTAAACATATTTACATCACCATAATTACCAATACCTTGACCTTTATACTCTACACCAAAACAATGAGCGGCATCATAAATAATTTTAAGATTATATTGATTTGCAATTTTCCCTAGTTTTTCAATATTACACGGATTTCCAAAAACATGTACGGGTAAGATTGCTGAAGTTTGAGGAGTTATCAAATCTTCTATTAAATCAATATTTATGTTAAAATCACTTAAATTTATATCACAAAAAATAGGTTCTAAATTTTTTTGAAATAAAGAGTTTACTGTAGCTGGGAAAGTAAAAGGGGTTGTAATGACTTGTCCGGTTAATTTTAAAGCTTGAAAGGCTAATTCTAAAGCAAGGGTACCATTACAGAAAAGAGTTAAATATTTAACTTTAAGATATTTTATTAGTACCTTCTCGAGTAATCGATGTTGAGGGCCCATATTAGTAAGCCACTTGGATTTCCAGATTTCCTCAATTTTATTATGTAATTCTTTCAGTGGAACTAACAATGGGCGTGTTATATAAATAGGATGTTTAAAAGGTTCGATATCATTCAATTTTAGAATCTCAATTTAACTCTTAAAATTATAGATTTAACGATTTATTAACGTATCTAATTTAACATTCTTTATCAGTTTTAATTTATTTAAAGACATGATTTTTCGCATGAGCAAATCTAATAAGTTCTTACACTTTTGTTTTCAATCTTCTAAATTTAAGGCCAAATTCTCTGGATAATGAAATTTTCAATGGAAATTTCCTTTTAAAACATTTTCTGTACGAATTACCGCCTAAGTTTTTATGTGAACAATAAATTTTAAAATTTCTTAAATTCCTTCAAACCTTTTATACAAAATGACGAAAATATTATGTGCTCCATTAGTCAAAAGATAATATTTCGTGGCACGAGATCTGATAATATACGAATAAAATATTTTTGTTGAAGACCAGCTCGTTTGAATTATTCTATGAGAGAGCATGGTATTATTGAAGAAAATTTATTGTCCCATTTCTGGAAGTATATTCTTTTTTACATTTTATGCAGATGTAGGTGTTTTCAGAGTTTTGAAAATTATTCTTACATTCAGGGCAGCATATTATTGAGTTTAATGCATCAATTTTATCATCATAGGTATAGTTAGTGCTTTGTAAAGAACCCGTCTTTTCAGCTATTAACAGCCAACACATTGGGAACCCGCTCTGTGTCGAATATTTTTCTAAATAATCAAAGAATGGAATAATACGAGATTTAAAAAATAATTTTAAAAGTTTTAATATTATTTTTGAGAACAATCCTTTCCCTCTTGTTCCATGGACTATTATATTCATCCATCTTGATACTGTATATAATGGGCTATTAGATGGTTTAATTGAAATTACTCTTAATCCAACTTTTTCACATAAATATTTTAATCCATAACTGGTATACCTAAAATAATCATGAGGAATCTGATGTTCAGTATAAACAAAAGGGACATATAAGAAGAGTTTGCCACTAGGTTTAAGGATTCTATGGACTTCCGAAAAAAAATTTGAAGGTTCATTAATATGCTCTAAAGTGGTTGTATTTAAACAATTATTTACACTTTCATTTTTAATAAAATTTAAATTACAGATATCTCCAATAAAATCTAAATTACTATAATCCCATCTAGATTCTCCTTGAGCAAAGTCGACAGAGATATAATAGCAATGTTCAAAAAAGAATTTATAACGCGATTGCCCCGCACCCATATCCAGGAGTATTGTATTTGGTAGTGTTTTTTTTCTTGCATTCATTAATAAATTAAAAATAGATAAAGATTGATCATCATCTGTCCATCCAAGTTTCTTAAAATTATAAAATAATTTTTTTTCTGTGGGTGTGTTAAACATATTTACCAATATGTAATTAATTATTAAACTAAAGAGCTTATTTTTATACGTATTATCAAAGCTGAAATTTAAATTTCTTTTATCTTATATGTAGATAATGATTTTTAATATCCTTTTCTGAAAAATATTGGCAATGAAAAAAAAAATTAGAAAATTGAGTAAATTGATTTAATTTAATACTACTCTTTTACTTTTGTATTACTTTGTCCTTTTCATAAATTTGATAGATGCTAATCCAATACATTAAAAAACTGATTAAAACTTAAAGTAATACTTAATTTTACAAAAGAAATTTTTTAAAGTGTTGTTTAATTAATAAAACTAGAGAATATGGCTAAAAAAATCATTGTGATACTTAATTCAGTAAGTGATTTTGAAAGATTTGAATCTTTAAATCAATTAGATTATAAAAATATATTATTATTTACAATGAATTTAAAATTAAGATTTTTTCTGAAAAAATCTTCACTACCATTTAAATCTCCTGAAGAATTTCTAACAAAGAAAGAAAATTTATTAATAGATGAATCAGCTTATAAAATTGCAGAGAACTGGCATAATAATATTTTCAAATTTAAACACATTTCTTTAGCAAAAGTAATGGAATTTGAATTTAAGGGTTTTCTTTCAAGAATAATTAAAAATGCCCATGTAATAAAAAATGTATTTGCAATAGAAAAACCATTGAAAATCATTTCTTTTAATGATAATAATATCTTTATAAAAGAATTTAATGAAATTTTAAAATATATATGTAAAAAACAAAACATTGAATTAGAAATCTTTACAGGTGGAGTAGATTATTCTAAAAGTGATTTATTAAAACTTACTCCTAAAATCAAATTAAGAAAGTATTACAAATTTGCAAGGAGTATAATTACTATTTCTTTTTTATATTTGATTTTTTATTTTAGATTATTAATTCTTACTATTAAAATTAAAAACAAAAAAAAAATTTTGATTTATCAATATAAGCTATATAATTTTCATCCTTCTGTAATTGAGATTTTATTGAAAAATCATAAATTGACTCTTTTTTGTTTTGATTTTTCAATTAAAATTAGGAAACTTAGGTATTACCTTTTTAATCAATTTAGGAAAAACAAAAATAATCTTGAAATATTTTTTTTTGAAAGTTTTAGGAATTTTAATTTACTAATAAAGAAAAGAACACTTAAATACATAGAAAAAAATTTTAAAATTTGGTTAAAAAAGATAAAAATCGATAAAATTAATAAAAAATTTGTATATAATGATTTTAATCTTTGGTCAATTGTAAAAAAGAAAATTATTATTGCTATAAAAACTGATTTTAGAAGGATTATTGAAAATTGTTTAATTATTGAATATTTCCTAAAACATTATAAGATTAATCTTATAATCCTAAATAACTCTGATTTAGAATTTGAATACTTAAATGTTTTAATTTCACATAATTTAAATATTAGTTCTTTGGTTATCGATCATGGCCTTCCAGGATTGGATACAGCACCATTAACACCTTTTCCTAATCCCTTCACTAAATACGCTATTTGGGGGGATACTCATAAGCAAGCTTTTATTCAAAAAGGAATTAATTCTGAGAGAATTATAAGAACTGGAAGCCCCCGTTTTGATAAATATATCCAAATTAATAGTAATCCCCAATTAAAATCAAAAATTAAAAAATTAGTATTTGAAGATTTTCACATAGGGATAAACAAAAAAATAATTTTCTTATCTCCTCCAATATCTTTTTTTTTTAATTTCGGTACGTATTCTTCAGAAATTGAGAAGATAACAACATGTATTTTAAAAATAATTAAAAATTTATCAAATATCTATTTAATAATTAAGCTACATCCGATGGATCAAAATTTAGATCTATACAATGATTTAATTGAGGAATTTGGTGTAAATAATGCATCTGTTGTCAAACATTATAATTCTTTTAATTTATTAGTTTCCTGTGATTGTCTTATAACTAAATATTCTACTGTTGGATTGGAAGCGATGATCTTAGGAAAATCTGTGATTTGTTTAAATTTTAATAAAGATCATATACACTATATTGTAAATAAAGCAGCATTTGAATTATCTAATTGTAATGAATTACCCTTTTTAATTAAACAAATTTTAGCAAATTCCTCGCTAAAAAGGAAAGAAAGGAAACTATTTGCTGAAAAATACAATTATAAAAATGATGGTTTAGCGACTCAAAGAGTTTATAAAACAATATTAAATTTACTTTATAAATAAATAGTTAAATCATATGCTAGAAATTTGATATTAAAGTAATTTATTGTTTCTTTTAGTAATTTTTTTTAATACTTTTCATTTGCTTAAAATTGTAAAAAAGATGTTAAATCAAAAGGTTGGTGTAATCGTTCAAGCACGGATGGGATCATCTCGACTTCCAGGAAAAGTTTTAACTCATCTAGATAAAAATGAAAGAGTTCTTGATTTATTAATAAAAAGATTAAAATTAAGTAAATATCTTGATCTAGTAATTATTGCAACGACTCCCAATATTAAAGATTTATTAATTATTGATGTTGCTAAAGCTCATAATGTTTCATATTTTGTAGGGAGTGAAAATAATGTTCTAAAACGTTATTATGAAGCGGCTAAAAAGTTTGAACTTGATATTGTTATTAGAGTTACCTCTGATTGCCCATTTGTAGATCCACAAATATTGGATGATATGATTGATTTTTACATAAAAAATAAGTATGATTATTTAAGAAATATAGATGAATCTACAAATTTTCCTAGAGGTTTTGATATTGAAGTATTTTCATTCAATGTATTACAAAAAGTGTTTTTTCTTGCAAAAAGCAAACCGGAAAAAGAACATGTGACCTACTTTATTTATACTCATCCCGAAATTTTTAAAATACATAATTTTAATCTTAAAAGTATTAAAAAATTTGAAAGTTTGAGATTAACCATCGATGAGAAGGACGATTTAATTATGTGTCAAGAAATTTATGAAAGATTAAAGGAGAATGGGAAAAAAATTGATTTTTCTATATTCGATATCATTGATATCATTGATAAAAATCCAAAACTTATGGAAATTAATAGAAAAGTTAAACAGAAAAAAGTTTAAGCAGTAATATAAGCTTGAATTAGATTTTTTCAAGTAAGAACATTGTATCTATATTAGTATTGTATAAATACTTATACTTTTTTTCTTTTAATAGTCTTAAATCATCAAAGGTGTCAAGATAAAGTTTTGTGAAATCTGTTTTCCATAATAAGGCATCGTGACCTCTATAATTCACTTCCGTATATTCATTTGCGAAATATTCAAAACCCCAAATATACTTTTTTGAACACCTATAGATTTCCTTTAGTACATCTTCAATATCTTTTGGAGATATATGAATAAGGAGTCCTGCGGTGAAAACCAAATTAAAATAACCATCCTTGTAAGGAATGTCAAATGCCGACCCTTCAATAAAATTTATATGCTTAGTTCTAGATTTTGATAACTCAACAGCATAATATTGTAAATCGATTCCATACAGAAATTTAAATCCCATTTTTTGTAAACAAATCAACTGATTCCCAATATTACAAGCAACTTCAAGGATTTTGATTGATCGATCTAAATTCCCAATAAAATCATTATTTAGCTCAGTGCGAGTATAACCATAATTTTTTTTATTAAGTTCTTCCATCTCTTCAAGTGTAAGATCATTTCTGTTGGTGTATTCCTTACCAAATTTTCCAGTCCACACTTCCATTTGCTTAGTTTTTCTTCCCATAAATTTCTCCAAATTTTGTAGTGCTCTAACCAGTGTGTATGAAAAGATTTTACTGTTTTTAAATTATAAGATTTATAAATAAATTGTATTAAATGAATATATTACTTTTTTTAAAAATAAATAAGAAAACTTAAATTGATTCTATTAGTATAAGTTTAAAAAAAAGTATTTATTAGTGGCGTAGATGAATACCAACTTCCATTAATAAAAATTGCCAAGGAATATGATTTTAAAGTAATTAATTCTGATATAAATCCTAATATTATTGGATTTGAATTTGTAGAAAAAAGTTTTGCAGTTCATATTAATGATAGGGAAGAAAATTTAAAATTTGTTAAGAAAGTAATTATAGACGCAAATTTAACAACAAATTTAGAGTTTACAGTTAAAACAGTGGTTTATATTGGAGAAAAATTGAATTTAAAAACAAATTCTTTTTATACTTCAAGAATAGTAACAAATAAATACCGAATGCGAGGAAATTTAAAAATAAAATTCCTATCCCAAAATACAAAAAAAAATACATCAATGATATTTCAATTTAATCAAGGAATAATAAGAAATGAAAGGATGATTAAATCTGTTGAAGAAGATGAGGGTGAAGGTTTTGTTTTCGATAAATATAAGGAAATTAGAAAAAATCAACAATGACCCAAAATAACGAATTTACTACTATTTTTCGTGTAGATGGAAATTCAAAAATAGGTTTGGGGCACATTATGCGATGTATCGGCTTAGCCCAAAAATTCTTAGATAAAAATGTTAAATCAATTTTCATTACAAAAAGTGATGAGAAAATTAAAGAAAAAATAAGAACCTTTAATTTTTCAGTTATTACTCTGCCAAATGATATTAATCTGTTAACAGATGCAGTTAAAACTAAAGAAATCGCACAAGAAAAGAATGCTAGTGTAATAGTTACAGATATTTGGCATAATGAAACTATGTTAAAACCAGACGAATATCTTCAGTTTTTATCTATTTTGAGTGATAAAATATATGTTTTAGCTGCAATCGACGGTCCAGTAGCAAGATTTCTTAATTGTGATTTACTAATTGTGCCTTATTTAGGTGTAGAAGAGAGTAATTTCCAATCTAAAAAACTCTTACTAGGGTCAGACTATTTTATTTTCAGGAAAGAATTTATTAGTGCTTCTAAAGAAAACAAGATAATCAATCCTGAGGTTAAAAAGATATTAATTTCAATAGGGGGGAGTGATCCAGACAATTTAACAATTCCTGCCTTGAGAGCGATAATTAAGTATAATAAACCTACGATAGACATAATTACTATAATAGGTTCAGCTTATAGTTATGAGCTAGTCAATGAAATAGAAAATATTCGCGAGAATAATAATAAAAATATAACAATAATAAAAGATAGCATTAATTTAGCTAAATTATTATTAGACTCAGATATTCTAATCACAAGTGATGGATTAACTAAATATGAGGCCTCCATTATTGGCACTCCTATGATTGTTTTATCACAAATGAATAAACAACATGAATTAAAAGCAGGGTTTTATGAAAATGGATCAGCGCTGTTCCTGGATATGAATAATAAAGATCTTGAAAACCAATTGTTCGAGATTTTAAAACGGATTATAGAAGATCCATCCCTTAGACAAGATCTTTCAAAAAAAGGCAAGGAAGTTATTGATAGTAAAGGGATTGATAGAGTTTATTCAGAAATTGAGGCAATTAGAAATGAAAAAAATTATTAAGATAGGAAATAAAGAAGTGGGTGAAGGAAAACCAACATTCATAATTGCAGAAGCTGGTTCGAATCATAATCAAAAATTAGATAAAGCGAAAGAACTAATAGATATAGCTGCTGAAGCTGGTGTAGACGCAATAAAATTTCAATTATTTAAAGCTGAAACACTTTATCCAAAGAATAGTCCCGTGTATGAAATAATTAAAGGATATGAATTTTTAGATGAATGGTTAGGAGAACTTTTTGATTATTCAAAAGAGAATGGGCTATTATTTTTAGCATCACCATTTGATATAGAAGCAGTAGATTCCTTAATTAACTTTGGAACTGTAGCGATTAAAATAGCTTCCTCAGAACTAACAAATTTTTCATTATTGAAATATGCATCCGAAAAAAATAAACCCCTATTAGTTTCAGTAGGAATGGCAGATATTTCTGACGTTGCTCATGCTCTTGAAGTAATTTCAACAACAGGAAATGATGAAGTAGTATTATTACAATGTACAGCCATATACCCGACTCAACTCCAAGATGTGCATTTAAATGTTATTAATAGATTAAAAAAGACTTTTCGTGTTCCTGTAGGGTTTTCAGATCATACTCTCTCTACTATAATTCCCGCAGCTGCAGTTGCACTTGGAGCATGTGTCATTGAAAAACATATTACTCCCAATAGGCAATTAGGAGACCCTGATCACTCCTATGCTACTGAACCTGATGAACTAAATGAAATGGTTAAAGCAATCAGAGAAGTTGAACTCAGTTTAGGTAGTTCATATAAAGAAATTTTACCACAAGAGAAAGAATTATCACGTAGAACAAGTATATTTGCTAAAGTTGATATTCCTATGGACACAGTGATTTCAGAAGACTTACTAGTAATTAAACGACCACTACTAGGAATGAAACCCCAGTTCTATGATTCTATTATCGGAATGCGAGCAAAAAAGGATATAAAAAGGGATGATCCAATTAAATGGGATTTCTTAAAAACTGTTTAAAATTGTTCTAAATGAAATTTGAAAGAAGAAAGAAAAGTATAAGGTGGAATCAGTTTGATTAAAGTTGTTATTTTTGGTGCTGGAGATATTGCTCAACTTGCCCAATTCTATTTTGCAACTGATAGTCCATATGAAGTCGTTGCGTTTGCTGTGAATAAAAAATATTATGATAAAGAATATTCTGACGGAAAAAAGTACTGTGATCGGCCTGTTGTTCCATTTGAAGAGATCGAAAATATTTATCCCCCTGATGAGTTCAAAATGTTCGTAGCTCTAAGTTATAAGGACGTTAATAAAAATAGAGCAGAAAAATATTATGATGCAAAGAATAAGGGTTATGAACTATTGAGTTATGTTTGCTCTAAATCTGTTCACTGGGGCGATACAAAAATTGGAGATAATTGTTTCATTTTTGAAAATCAAACTATACAACCATTTGTGACGATTGGAAACAATGTTACGATTTGGAGTGGAAATCATATAGGACATCATTCAAGTATTGGTGATCATTGCTTTATCACTTCTCATGTAGTAATCTCAGGGCATGTTAACATCAAGCCCTATTGCTTTCTTGGAGTAAATTCGACGATTAGTGATGGTATTACAATAGCAAAAGAGTGTGTAGTAGGAGCTGGAACTACAATCGTTAAGAATACTCAAGAAAAGGCAGTATATATAGGAGAAAAGGCAAAATTATATCTTAAAGATAGTTCAAAATCTAAATATTTCGTTACATCTTCTTATGCAGAGAAGGATAAATAGGGTAATTAAATGAAGTGTGTAAAAAAAGGATTAATAATTAAACCAAAAAAAGAACTTCCTTGGTGGATTTCTCATACAATGCTACCAACAGCTGATAAAAAAGAAGATGATATTTTTAGAATTTATTTCTCTGGACGAAATGATCAAAATCAATCTCGTATCGGGTATGTAGAAGTTGATATTGTAAATGATCCTTTTAATATTATTAATTATTCAAAGGAACCGATACTTGGGTTAGGGGCATTAGGTTGTTTTGATGGAAATGGCGTAACTCCTTCTTGGATTATTAATCATGAAAATATGAAATTTCTTTATTATATTGGCTGGGATAGTGCATCTTCCGTTAGAATGCACCTTTTAGCTGGTTTAGCCATTAGTACTGATGGAGGGGAGTCATTTACCCGCGTATCAAGAGCACCTATACTAGGTAGAACTAATTTAGATCCATATTCGCTTAATACAGCTCCTTGCGTAATGGTTGAAAATGGTAAATGGAGAATGTGGTATGTCTCGGGTGTTGAATGGATTCACAAAAATTTACCCCGATACAATATAAAATATGCTGAATCACATGATGGAATTAATTGGGTAAGAGAAGGAAAGGTTTGCATCGATTTTAAATCAGAGAAAGAGAATGCTTTGGCGAGACCATGTGTTATTAAAGAGGATGATATCTATAAGATGTGGTATTCTTATAAGGGTGATAATTATCGAATCGGATATGCAGAATCTGAAGATGGTTTAAAGTGGGAGAGAAAAGATACAAAATCGGGAATCACTTTATCAGATTCAGGTTGGGATTCGCAGATGATTGAATATACGTTTGTTTTTAAGCATAAGGAAAAGAAATATCTTCTCTATAATGGCAATAATTACGGTGAAGAAGGTATTGGTTTAGCAATTTTAGACTCATAGTATTTGAAAATGATTAGATTCATAATTTTAATAAATTAGATACCAAAATGATGAAAATAATGAAGATTTCAATAATGCAACCAACATACTTACCATGGATCGGCTACTTTGGGATGATTGATTTATCTGATATTTTTATTTTTTATAATGATGTACAATTCGTAAAGAGATCTTGGCAACGTCGTAATAAAATCAAAACACCACATGGATGGACGTGGTTAACAGTTCCAGTTATTTCAAACTTTAAAGAGAAAATAAATAAGATTCGAATCAATAATGATATGAATTGGCGAGAAAAACATTTAAAATCCATTAAGTTTAATTACAAGAGTGCGCCCTACTTTAATGAGTTTCAAGACATTCTTGAAATTATTTATAGTGAGACTTTTGAATATCTTGCTGATTTAAATATTAATATTATAAAGGAGATTGCAAGATTCCTTAATATTAAAACGAAATTTATGCTTTCATCAAAATTAGAATCAAGCGGCATGAAAACTGATCGATTAATAAGTATAATAAATCATTGGAAGGAAAATAAAGAATGTGATTATTTAACTAGTCCTAGTACAAAACATTACATAGAACCAATTAAGTTTAAAGAAAATAATCTTAACCTATATTGGTATTACTTTTCTCATCCGAAATACTCTCAGCTTTATGAAGAGTTTATTTCATATATGTCTATTATCGATTTAATTCTCAATGTAGGATCAAGTAAAACAATTGAATTAATTAGAAAAGGAAATGAAAATGCATTGAAAGATAAATCTCTCTAATTGAGGTTTCAAAGTAAAAAGATATTTAAAGAATATAAAGCAACAATAAAATAGTTAAAATGAGTTTTATTACATAATATATGGAGGAAATATGGCAGACCAAATAAATAGAAAGTCAAAGGAAGTATGGGAAAAGTTCCTTAAAATTCAACCTGAAGCAAATTTAATGTTTCCAGATGAAAACTTAATTAAAATTTTCTCAAATAGATATGTAGAAGTACCTAAACCCCCTGCAAAATTATTAGATCACGGCTTTGGTTCAGGAAATAATTTAATATTTTTTGCTACAAAAGGTTATGAATGCTATGGATTGGAAATAGCAGAAGATCTTATTAGAGTCACAAATGAAAAATTTGAAAAATTAAATTTAAAAGTGGATATAAAAGAAATAATAGAGGATTCTTTTGATTACGAGGATAATTTCTTTAACATTATTGTATCTTGGAATGTTATTCATTATTTGGGGACTAGAGAAAAAGTGATGAAAATTATTGATGAATTTTATCGAATACTAAAACCTTATGGAGTTTTGATTCTTTCTACATTACATCCAGATAATGCATTATTTAATCGTTTTGAGGCTATTGGTGATAACTCCTATAAAATTGTAGAAGACAGTCCATATGATAACCGTAAAGGACTTATTATGTATGCTACAAAAAATAAAAATGAATTAAAGGATTTATTTTTAAAATTTTCAACTGTGAAGCTTGGTTTCTATAGTAATGATTTATTTTTACCTGAACGAATAAATTCTGCTAGATTAATATATGCGATTAAATAGATAGATCTTAAATTTTACTTTCGATAATATTTTATAACCTTTTCTAGGGCATTAATAACATCATAGACATCATCATTGCTCATTCGTGGAAAAAGTGGAATAGTTAATATTCTGGGGAATAACCATTCTACATTAGGCAGTATTCCTCGTTTCAAACCAAATTTTTTCTTATAATAAGAGTGATAATGCACTGGTATATAGTGTACATTCACACCAATATTTTCTTCCCGTAATGCTCTAAATATATGATCCCGGTCAACTTTTAATTTATTTAGATCTATTTGAATCACATATAAATGCCAGGAATGTTTTATATTCTTTTTAACAAAGGGTATGGTAATTTCATCAATATCTATTAATTCCTTATTATAAATTTTTACGAGTTCCCTTCTTCTCTTTTGAAATGACTCTAATTTGCCTAATTGTTGTATTCCAAGGGAAGCATGAAGTTCGGATAAATTGTACCTAAATCCTAAGTATTGCATATCATAAAAAAAACCACCAGATTTCCCAAATCTTTTTTTAGCATCTTTAGAAATTCCATGAGTCCTAAACATTAATAATTTTTCATTTATTTCTTCATTATTTGTAGTTACCATCCCACCTTCTGCCGTAGTCATATTCTTAACAGGATGGAAACTAAAAGTGGTTAAATCACTAATATTTCCAATTTTTTTTCCTTTATACTCCCCATCAATAGCATGAGCCGCATCTTCTATTACATATAAATCATGGTTCATTGCGATTTCCCTAATCTCATCCATATCACATGGTTGTCCAGTAAAATGTACAGGAATTATTGCTTTTGTTTTCTTCGTTATTTTTTTCTCTATTTCTTTAGGATCAATATTATATGTATCCTTCTTTATATCAGCGAATATAGGAGTCCCTCCCCTATAAACAACACAATTGGCAGATGCTACAAATGTCATTGGCGTAGTAATAACTTCATCCCCTGGTTTAATATTTATACTTGAAGTTGAGATATGTAATGCTGCAGTACCAGAATTAACTGCAACAGCATATTTCGAACCTTTAAATTGCTTAAATTTTTCTTCGAATTTTCTCATTTTAGGTCCAGTTGTAATCCAATTGGATTTTAAGGAATCCACTACTTCATCTATCTCCTTCTCATCTAACCATTGAGTCCCATATGGAAGAAATTCTTTTCTTATAGGCTTTCCTCCCTCAATTGCGGGTTTTTCCACTAATCAATCATCTCATTTTCTTTTATCCATTTTTCAAATTTTTGTAATCCTTCTTTTAAAGAAATTTTTGGTATCCAATTTAGCAATTCCTTTGCCCTTGAATTATTACATAATAATTTATTTATTTCACTCTGAGGATGGTGATGCTCAATATGCTCGATTCTATTCTTGTCATGTACAATTAAAAAGGCCAAATCATTAATTGAAATATCTCTTCCTGATCCAGCATTAATTATTTTTCCTACGCATTTTTCACATTCAGAGGCTTTTACTATGAATTCAGCGCAATCTTCTACATAGAGGAAATCTCTTGTCTGATTTCCATTCCCATACACTGTCAAATTTTGATTTGAGAGTTTTCTTTTTACGAATATTGCTACTACTCCTCCCTCCATATTAGTTTTTTGAAAAGGACCATAGGTATTAAAAGGTCTAAGAACAACAACTGGAAGACCTAAACCATAGTAGAATGATAAAGCTAATTCTTCAGCAGCTATTTTAGAACCCGCATAAGGAGATATTGGTCTAGTTGGATGGTTTTCCGTGATAAATTTTTCTTTATTAGCTATATCATAAACCATACATGTTCCAACCAGTATAATTTTAGTGTTATAAGGAATAGCAGCTTCCAGTAAATTGTAAGTTCCAACAACATTATTCTCAAAAGCTTTTTTTGGATTATCTAAGCTTTCCTGAACGTTAATTTGGGCGGCAAGGTGAATACATGTTTGAAATTTATATATTGAGAATATTTTGTTGACAATTTCTTTATTCTTTATATCTTCAATTAAAAATTCTTTTAAATTTGTATGATCTTTAAATTCTTCTAAATTTCTCTTTTGACTATTTTCTAAATTATCAATAACTACAACTTCTTTATTGGTTTCAATTAATTTTTTAACAACCCATCTTCCTATAAAACCAGCACCTCCAGTTACTAAATATACCATAAAAACACAAAATAAAAATTGTTTTTAAATTAAATTTAATTTTATTAAAAACTCTATAATTTCTTTTTTAGATAAAAATGGACCTAACTTAGAATTAAAAGGTTTTGAAACATCAAATTTTTTCAAATTTGGATATTTTTCCATATCAATTTTACTCGATACTTCTTGTAATTGAGGAATAATTAAATATTTGTCATCCATTTCGTAGGTTCTTTCAGCCTCTTCAATTGAAAATAGTTCTTCATATAATTTTTCACCAATAAACATTCCAATTTCTTTTATTTGAATTTTTTCAGTTTTTTTATCATATTTTTTTGTAATAATTTCAATTAAAGCTTCAATTAAATCATAAATTCTAACAGCTTGCATTTTAGGAACAAATACTTCGCCACCTTGAGCTATATCTAAAGTCTCTAGCAAAAATTTTAAAGCCGTAATAGAACTTATAATATATCTTGTCATTTCGCTATGAGTTAAAGTAATAGGTATCTCGTTTTTAATTTGATTTTTTATTAAAGGAACTAAAGATCCTCTAGATCCGAGTACATTTCCAAACCTTACTGAATAAAAAACAGTTTGACTAGCTCCTTTATAATAATTTGCGGTAGTAATTAATTTCTCTCCCAATAATTTTGTTACACCCATCGTATTACAAGGTGTGGCCGCTTTATCAGTACTAGTGAATACAAATTTTTCTATGTTATTATCAATACTTACTTCAATTAAATTTTGAATTCCAAAAACATTTGTTTTAATTGCTTCAAATGGATTATATTCACAAGCATGGACATGTTTCAGTGCAGCCAAATGAATCACAACATCTACATTTTTCATGGCTCTTTTTAATCTTTCTGAATCTCTTATATCTCCGATAAAATATCTTAATTTATCATCGTGATTTTTAAACTTTTGTCTAAGAAGATGTTGTTTTGTTTCATCTCTACTATAAATTCGTATCACTTGAGGCTTATAATTAATCAAGAGATGTTCTACAAGTGCTTCTCCAATAGTGCCTGTACCGCCAGTTATGAAAATTATCTTATTATCAATCATTTTAATTTATATTTAAGTGTTTAATTCTTAATTAATATTAAGTCTTTATTAAGAAGCCTATGCATTTAAACAACCAAGATTAGTTATCTAAGGGATTGTCCAAGAACAGCCATTGTAATCGTGTATTTTTAATATTAGTCATTCTATGAAACGGAAAATTTTCTAATTTTTAATAAAACCATAACTTAACAAATCTTAAAATAAATGAATTAAATTTGATCTTAAACAAATTAAAATGTTTGCTTGAAAACATCTGTAATTGATAATTCGATTTCATTAATATGTTGTATTCTGTATTTTGTTAAAACTGAAATTAAATCATTATAATAATCTCGATTTATAATATTAATCTTTAAACCCTTAGAATTTTTTTCAACGTTTCTCACATAATCAAGATCCTTTAGTTCTATGAACAGTTGTTTGATATTTTTCCCAATAGTTGTCTCAATTTGAACTTCTGATTCTTTCAATGACTTTAATATTTCTTCCTTTTTTCCTACTTTAATAATTTTACCATTTTGAATAAAGGCAATATGATCACATAATTCTTCTACAAGATCCATATTATGGCTAGTTACTAAAATTGTTTTATTTGACTCTTTAAATACTTTGATCATAAAATCTTTAGTTTTCACATCTAGACCTCTGGCAGGCTCATCTAATAAGAGAATTGGTCGATCTAACAAAAGTGTCCTACAAATAGCTAATTTTACTACCATTCCGGTTGAATATCTTAATACATATTGATCCAACCAATTTTCTAAACCAAAAGATTTTGCTAATTCATTAATTTTTTGTTTATAATTATTAATCCTATAAATTTTTGCATAATATTTTAAGTTACTATAACCGGTCAATCCAGTATAATTCATCCCAGCTCCTATCATGAGCGATATACGAGCTTTTGCCTTTGATGTTTCAGTCTGTATATTAAAACCATCAATATAAGCCTCACCCGAGGTTATGCTTCTAATTGTTGTTAATATATCGATAAATGTGGTTTTTCCTGCTCCATTGGGTCCTACTAAGCCAAAAATCTCTCCTTTTTTAATGAAAAGGTTTAATCCATCTAAGGCTCTTACTTCTTTATTTTTACCTCTAAGTTTATAAACTTTTGTTAAATTAATTGCTTCTATAGCTGATGTTCTTCGCCATCCTATTTCTCTAATTTTAGACATAATTTTTCAATATATTATAACTCCATATTTATCAAAAAAATAATTAAAGAATTTTATTCCAATAAGTGGTGATGAAATTGCTAGGGAAAGTACAATAAGTAAAGTAAATGGATGAGTTGTAATTGAAATGATAATATTATCTTCAATCCAAATATATCTTGCAATATTAAATAAATAATAGAAGGGGTTTAAACGAGCAATATTTTGAAAAGATTCCGGAAAAAACTCAAAAGGCATGGTAAGACAACTAAACATTAGTAAAAAAGTTAAAGGTACAGAAACGAAAGTAACTAGATAAGGCTTTGAAATAATAAATATCCCAAAAACCAACCCAATTCCACTAAAAAATAATGATATAAGAAAATAGGTAAAAAAAATAAAAAACAATGTAACTAAAGAAACTGGATAAAGTATATAACACAAAATAAAAAAAAACATAAATGGTATTGAAATTAAAATAAGGTGAGATATGAAAATACCAAATAACAAATTTATTCTTCTAAATGGTGCAATTACAAGAAGTGTGAGCGTGTTCTGACCTTTTTCTCGTGCTATACCTCCCTGAATTCGAGCTATTATTCTATATAGTAATAACATCTGGTATGCTGTGAATTGAAATACAATAAAATTTTCACTATTCCAGGCTCCAAACTCCGCAGCGAGAGTAAAAATCTTCCCCATTATTATTAAAGGCAATATAACAGCTAGAATTGGTTGGATGATACTTTGAAAAATTAAACGTATTTTTAATCTTGATTCTAATTTAACATTTTTTTCTGCAACTGCAAAAATCTGAGAAATATTTGCTTTTATACCAACTAGTAACCTCATTTTTCTCTTAGATTTGAAATATAGTGTAACTCTTCAAACATCCAAACAACAACACGCATTCAATTATTATTTAGGGCGTTTTGTAATTAATTATATAATCTTTGATTTAAAAATTAAAATTTTAAAATTGTTAAATATTTTATGCTTTTGAGATTTTTGTGAGGAGAATTATAATATAAGATAGATATTTAAAAGATAAATTTGTAGTTCTTTATAAAAAATTTTACTACCCGAAATCATAATTAAAAAGCCATTGATTAATTTATAGGGCTTTCAAAAAAATATAAGTGATGTAGATGATGATAAATATTTTCCTGGAGGCGATACAGGTTATTTTAATTGAGTTTGAAACCATTTACTCTAAAATGGCTTATAATTTTATCTCGGTTCGTGTTAAAATCACCATATTTGAGCAGGAAAACAATATATCTAAAGTTTTTTGAAAAAAAATGCAAGTTAAGAAACACTGATTCTTATTATTTTCAAATCTGGGAAATCTTAAAATTGATGAATTAAATTTAATAATAAAGATTTAGAATTTTATAGAATTAAACAAGTAAAATTAAAATAAGGGTGATCTCACTTTTAAAGGAGTTATTTTAGCGGGAGGAGCGGGTTCAAGGTTATCTCCTTTAACGAAGGTAACAAACAAACATCTTTTACCTGTTTACGATGAACCTATGATCTATAAAGTTATTAGAACTCTCACAAAATCGGGAATAGAAAATATTACTATTGTTCTGGGAGGTGAGAGTGTTGGTGACTTTATAAGGTTATTGGGTGATGGTAGTGAATTTAATGCTAATTTTAACTATGTCTATCAACAAAAAGCAGGAGGAATCGCAGAAGCAATATATTTAACCAAAAAAATTGTTAAGGGCCATAAGATTGCCGTTATATTAGGTGATAATATTTATGAAGATGTTTTTAGGTCTGAAATTACGACATTTGAAAAT
>SDBV01001427.1_pt1 | contig 36094 bp, 40 predicted proteins | sample 2277081 | NCBI WGS metagenome assembly SDBV01 (sample SAMN10402039, study PRJNA504765) | marine sediment metagenome | isolation source: marine sediment core GS10_PC15, 223 cmbsf | place: Arctic Ocean: Southern Knipovich Ridge | collected 2010 | reverse complement strand
ACCTCAAAAACGACTCCGCAAGGGACCAGACACAGCCCAACATCACAAAAACCTGCCCCACCAACCCCCAAAACCGACCGCAACCGCCTCAACGCCAATCAAAACGGTGGATTGAGGTTTAGGGAGCGCTTCATCAGTGGAGTGACAAAGAAGTTCCGCTTGGTGATGAGTGCTTGCAGAGGCGGCGAGCCCATCAGTCGACTGAACGAATTCAGCATGAAACTGCCGGCGGGCCAAAACCAGGTGTTGCCCATCACGAGACCGCTGATCCGCTCGGGCATCCGGGAGGCAACATCCATGCCGATCGGGCCGCCCCAGTCTTGGCCCATCACCACCATGTCGGCCAAATCAAGGTGCTCGACTAGTTCCCGAACGACCACCGCGTGCTCAGCTGACGTGTACCCGTAGGAATCGTCGGGATGGACCGACAAACCGAAGCCCGGGTAGTCCATGGCGACGCACCTAAAACGGTCCCGTAGCCCGACCACGATCTTTCGGTACAAGAAACTCCAGTCGGGATTCCCGTGCAAGAGGAGCAGCGGCTTGCCTCTGCCCTCGTCGATGTAGTGAATAGGGCCGGCCGAACTGTCAAACCACCGGGACTCGAACGGGAAGAACTCTGACTCCGGCTCGAAGTCGACAATTCCATCTGGTCGCTCCATGGTCACCTCCCTTGCCTCGCAATTGCGCCGAGAATACCGGCAACGCTGCTGCTCCGCCCAGGGCGACTGGTCCAAGGCGGCACCGAGTTTGTCAGGTCTCAGTACAACACTTCTCAAGGTTTTCCCAAACAACTCTCGTACAAACATGGCGGAGGTACAAACATGACCAAACATATTCGTATGACTATCGTCGGGCTCGTGGCGGTAGCGGGGATCGGGCTGATCCCGGCAATGGCGCTGGGCCAGACGCCGGAACCGGCGCCCCGTGACGACGCCCCGCGTCAGTCCGAGACCGTCCCGGATGATCTCGAGCGCGATCGCGGCCGCCCGGAACCGTTCGGCGATCTCGAGTTCGAGCATGAAGAGTTCTTCGAGCGTGGACCAGTCAGCGCTGTTCCCCCCGGTGGTTTCGATCGCGGTTTCCTCGACCATGAGCCAGGTCGGTTCAGCGGCCTCGCCGGGTTTGGCGTGGCGCTGATTCTCGTCGCAGTGATCGCAGGAAGCCTCGTCGGCGGGTTCTTCATCGGACGAGCGTATGGCCGCCGCCGGCAATCCGATGCCGAAATCCTGCTCGGTCAGCGTTACGCTCGTGGCGAAGTCACACAGCAAGAGTTCCACGAAAAACAGGTCGATTTGGTGGCGATTCGACGGTGAGATGAGTCTGGCGCATGGCGAAGCATCTGATCCTCGTCGTCGACGATGATCCGGCAATCGTGTCGATGTTGGAACGGTCGCTTGGCGCAGAAGGATACGAGCCGCTCAGTGCCGAGACCGGCGAGACGGCGCTCGAATTCATCGACACTCACATGCCAGACCTGATCATTCTCGACCTTGGGCTTCCCGGTATTGGTGGCCTCGAAGTCTGCAAGCGCATCCGGTATGGACTCAATGAGGTCCCCATCTTGATGCTCACCGCCCGGAGTTCTGTCGCCGATCGCGTGACCGGGCTCGAAACGGGCGCCGACGACTACATGATCAAGCCGTTCGCGTTGGAGGAACTGCTTGCCCGGATCGGAGCGCTGCTGCGACGGCGGGCATCTGGTGGCGGGCGGATGCGCCTCGGCGATCTCGTCCTCGATGCCGATGATCGGACCGCGCTACGTGGAGGCCGTGACCTCGATCTCACGAGGCGCGAGTTCGACCTGCTCGAGACCCTCATGCTCAACAAGGGACAGGTGCTCGACCGCTTCCAGCTCATGATGGAGGTCTGGGGGTACGACTTCGAGATCGAGACGAATACCGTCGACGTATATGTCGGATATCTGCGGCGAAAGCTTGAAGCGAACGATGAACCTTGTCTCATCCACACGGCGCGGGGCATCGGTTTCATGCTGCGGGCGAAATGAAGAACTGGAACGTCCGCACGCGACTCGCGGTCATCCTCTCGCTCATCACGCTAGCGGTGTACGCCGCATTCGCGATGTTGCTGTGGGTGAGTCAGAGTCGAGCGACATGGCAGCGCGTCGATGCGTCGCTCATCGATGTGTCGAACCAGGTCGCCGGCGAGATCGACGAGGTCGGCGTTGACTACCGCTTCGGATCCGGCGGACCCGTCGAACCGCCGGCGCCGATCGACGAACTCGACGTGATCGTCGCCGTACTCGACCAGTCGGGTAGGCGAATCGTCGACCCGTATCGAGACGTGCCACTCATTATGATACCCATCGACGACGAGACGCTGGCTATGGCGCGGCGCCTGTCGTTGGCGCGCCCGGCACATGTGACGAGCGTCTCGACGGCAGGCTTCGAACTTCGACTCGCGTCACGGCCATGGGCGAGCCCGAGCGGGGCGCACGGCGCCGTCCAGGTAGCGAAGGTCGTCGATGACCAGGTCGTAGCGTTGCGTCGGCTCGGCGTCTCGCTGGCGATCGGCGGTGCGATCGCTGTTGGCCTCGTGGCTTTCGCGACGGTGCTCGTGACTCGGATAGCGCTCGCTCCGCTCGACCGGATGCGGGTGGCAGCGGAGACGATCTCGGTCACCGAGGATCCGTCGATCCGCCTGGGCGATACCGACCGCGGCGACGAAGTCGGACGCTTAGCCCGCGCGTTCGACCTGATGTTGCACAGGCTCAACGTCGGGAGGCTCAGAACCCAAGAAGCGCTCGACAAACAACGCCGGTTCGTCGCGGATGCTTCACACGAACTGCGGACTCCGCTCACGTCGATTCGCGGCAACGTCGACCTGTTGCTGCGTCACCCCGACCTCGCCGATGCCGAACGAACCGCTGCGCTCGTCGATGTCGCCAAGCAGGCGCGCCGCATGAGCCGGATGACCGACGATCTGCTCTCGCTGGCGCGAGCCGAAGCAACTCGTGACAACGAGCCGGTCGAGATCGTCCCTGCCGATGTGGCGGCCGATGCGGTGTCGGCGTTGAGACGCCGGGATGATCTCGACGATCGCACGGTAGCGCTCCACGCTCGTTCTGAGGGAAGTGTCATCGGCGACGAGGAGTCGCTGAGGCGGGCGCTCGATGCGATCTGCGAGAACGCAGTCATTCACGGCGCCGGTCGCATCGACGTGACGGTGTCTGCCGACGAGCATTGGCTTTGGATTACCGTGAGCGACGAAGGCGACGGTATCGCGCAAGACGAACGAACCACGGTGTTCGATCGACTGGCGCGAGGACGCAACGCCGCGGGCGTGCGTGGCGCCGGCCTCGGACTCGCGATTTGTCGATCGCTTGTCGCAACTATGCGGGGCCGCGTCGATGCCGTCGACGGCGGGGTCGTTATCACCCTCCCGCTCTCGTCCGACGCAAGAGACGACGACACGACAGATCGGTGAACTGCTTGCCCCCAAACGGTTGCGCCGCAGTCGGCTGGCGGCTGGGGAGTTGCCTCAGAGGTGCTCGTCGCGCGAAACCCGCATCGCTTCTGTCGTGTACCACAGGTAGGCGATGACCAGCATGATTCGCTGGAGTACACCGTCGATATTGCCCAAGTGCACGATTGCGAACGAGGCGAAGGCCGTGGCAGCGATCGCGATGAAGTCGAAAAGCTGCACAGCTACGTGGACCTGACGTCGGCGTAGGTGGACTGCGAGCACTCCGAGCATGAAAGAGATCGCCGTCATGCCCGCCGCGAACACGTGCAGGCGGTCCTCGGTCGAGTCGTGCGCCATGCCGGCTTGCCGGGCGCTCGACGAGAACGCCGCGGCCGCGATCATTGCGACGCCGAAACACGCGTGTGCAGCAGTTGCCCAGCGTCCCCATCGCCGCGCGGACAGTGCTGCCATCCAGATCACGCCGAGACCGAACAGAACGAATCCGAGCCGCGCCAGCCAAGCGCCATCGACGCCTTGAGCGCCAGATCTGCTCACGGTGTGTCGGATCCAGGAATAGGAATCGGGCATGAGCAGCGGCGCAAGCACGGTCGCGACGGCAGACGCTCCCAGGCACGCGAACACGCCCACCCACGACAAGACGTTTCCGGAGCGTTTTCTCGAGTCCGGATCGGTTGGCATGTCCCGTGTATAGAGCACTGCACAGCCAGTTCGGTAGAGTTGCCTCGCATCGAGGAGGCGTGCAGTGACTGATCCCACTACTACCGACGCAATCGAGAATCTACTCACCGAAGATCGGACGTTCGCTCCGAATCCCGAGTTCACCGCTACGGCGAACGTGGCTAGCCAGTCGATCTATGACGAAGCCAACGAGGACTTCGAAGCATTCTGGGCGAAACAAGCGCGGGACTTCGAATGGTTCAGCGACTGGGACGAGACTCTCGAATGGGACCGTCCGTATGCGAAATGGTTCGTCGGCGCCACGACGAACATCACATACAACTGCTTGGACCGTCATGTGATCGCGGGCGGTGGCGACAAGGTCGCCTACTACTGGGAAGGCGAGCCCGGCGACAGGCGTACGATCACTTACTCGGAGTTGTTGGCAGAGGTCTGTCGAGTTGCGAACGGCCTGCGTTCGATTGGCATCGAGACGGGGGATCGGGTCGCGATCTACATGCCGATGATTCCCGAGACGGTTGTCGCGATGCTTGCCTGCGCACGGATTGGGGCGCCTCACACGGTCGTCTTCGCCGGGTTTTCGGCCGATGCGCTTGGGGAGCGCATGCGAGATTGCGGCGCAAAACTGGTTATCACCGCAGACGGCCAGAACCGCGGCGGCAAGCAATTGTTGCTCAAGCCGGCTGCCGACGCGGCGGCCGCTGCGGCGCCGTCATGCGACCACGTTCTCGTCGCGAAGCGCACCGGCCAACCCGTCGAATGGAATGACGGGGTCGACATCTGGTGGAGCGACCTCGTTCGAGGCCAGTCGACAGAATGCGCCCCGGTCGAACTCGACGCCGAGCACATGCTCTACCTGCTTTACACGTCGGGCACAACCGGCAAGCCGAAGGGAATCGAACACACGACGGGCGGCTACATGGTCGGCACGGCGAAGACCCATGAATGGGTGTTCGACATCAAGGCTGACGATGTCTATTGGTGTGCTGCCGACGTCGGCTGGGTGACCGGTCACTCCTACATCGTCTACGGTCCGCTCGCGAACCACACGACGGGCGTCATGTACGAAGGAACACCTTCGTTTCCGAGTCGTGACCGTTGGTGGGAAATCATCGAGCGGTACGGCGTGACGATCCTGTACTGCGCGCCGACAGCGATCCGCACGTTCATGAAATGGGGGCGCCAACATCCGCAGGCTCACGACCTGTCGACACTGCGCCTCATAGGAACGGTCGGCGAGCCGATCAACCCCGAAGCCTGGATTTGGTATCACGACATAATCGGCGGCGGCACTGCGCCGGTCGTCGACACTTGGTGGCAGACCGAGACGGGCATGATCATGATCTCGGCTCTGCCCGGAATCACGACGCTCAAGCCCGGCTCGGCAACTCACCCACTGCCTGGCGTCGACGCCGACGTGGTGGATGAATTCGGGCACTCCGTCCCGCCGGGACACGGCGGATACCTCGTCTTGCGCAAACCGTGGCCGGCGATGCTGCGCGGTATTTACGGCGACGACGAGCGCTACGAGAAAACCTACTGGAGCGAATTCGAGGGATGCTATTTCACCGGCGACGGCGCGAAACGCGATCTCGACGGATATCTGTGGCTGCTGGGCCGCGTCGACGACGTCATGAACGTGTCGGGCCATCGTATTTCTACGACCGAGGTCGAGTCGGCTCTCGTTGACCATCACGCTTGCGCCGAGGCTGCCGTCGTCGGTCGGGCTGACCCGACGACAGGACAGGCTATCGCCGCGTTCGTCGTTCTGAAGGCGCGATTCGAGGGTAATGATGCGTTGATCGAAGAGCTACGTCAGCATGTCGCGACTGTGATTGGTCCGATAGCGAAGCCGAAATCGATCGTGCTCTGCGACGACCTTCCCAAGACGCGGTCCGGGAAAATCATGCGCCGTCTCCTGCGCGACGTGTCCGAGAACCGAAGCCTCGGTGACGTGACCACGCTGGCGAACTCGGAAATCGTTGCCGAGATCAAACGACGTGCCGAGCAGAACTCCGAAGAGTGAACTGTCAGAGCGTGTCCAGGACCGCCCGGAATCCGTTCTGCATGTTCTCGTTGAGTTCGTCGATGCGGCCATGGACGGATCCAAACTCATTCATCAAAGCCGTTTCCATGGTCTTTGACTTGGATCGGGCCTCGCGCACCTCTTCGATGATCGATGTGTGGGACGAGCGGAGTTCTTCTCGTAGCTCCAAGATCGCGATTTCGAGCGCTGTGATGCGACCGGCAAGGTCGATCTCTTCACGTGCGATCTCTCGCATTCGGTCCTCAAACTGCGGTTCCATGATCACATCGTACATCTTGTTTACGACAGATATGCAGGATGTGAACTTGGACGCCGAATGTCGGAGGTGAGTCAGGCCACGACCGAGACGGGCGTTCCGAGCGGCACGCTGCCGAGCAGGCTGACGAGCCTTTCGTTTGTCATTTGCACACAACCGTCGGATACGTTCGAGCCGATGTCGGAGGTCTGGTCCCAGCCGTGCATGGCGATGAGCGGCGAGCCGCCTTGCCAGCTGTCGAGATCCTCGCTGATGGCATTGATAGCGAGCACGCCCGAACCGTATGCCGGGTGGCTGCCTTGTTCGGGCAGCCACTTCGTCCATATGAAGAAGTTTCCGATCGGAGTCTCGGCACTGTCTTTGCCGATGCCGACAGTCCAGTGCTCGACGTAGGCGCCGTTGTTCAAACGTGTCAGCGTGCGGTCGCTGAGGTCGATGACGAGTTGGTTGGTGTGGCCTTGCACCGAAACGAGCGCCCCGCTGATCCATCCCTGTGATCCGTTCGGCAAGCCGACGAGCACGACCGGCGGAAGTTCCACTAGGTACCAGACGGCGCCAAGCTCGTCGCGGGCTTCGGAGACTATTTGGAACGTTGTCGGATCGAAGCCGAACGCGTTGATCGGCTCGAAGGTGTGCAAGACTTGGCTCGCCCCATCGGGCGCCGCGTGGACGTTGATCGGTTGGCCGGTCGCCGTCGCAGACCAGCCTTCAGAAAATCCGACCGGAAGGGTCGGCAGTCGCGCTATCGCGTCCTCCACCCGAGCAACTTGGGCGTCGGCGAAATCGTTCAGAAGGCCCCAGTCGGGCGATGCGACCTTTGCGCCGTTCGAGCACGACGCGAGCACGATCGTGCACAGCAGGCAAGCTGCTACAACGTATCGGCGTGCTCCGTTCAATAGTCTGCCCCGCATGTTCCTCGCCACTGTGAGTGGTTACCGCCTAGTAAATCACATCCGCGGGGGCGCCGATACCGCGATTGGGGTACGCTCGCCGGGTTGAGCGGTGGAGGGCAACTGGCGTGACGTATGTCGTCGAAGAATTCGATCGCACCGATGCCGACCGGCTCGCGCCGTACGTCACCAACCTCGACAAACCCGTCTTCGCACTGCGCAACTTGCCCGAAGTCACCAAGGGCGCACTGTTCGCCCGGTACTCGCGCTCGTCGAAGTCGCTGCGACGCCTGCTACTCGACGAGTTCATAGACGCCGAAGTCGTAGGCGGCCCGGTCGACGCCACGGCCGGATCGCAGCGCGCAACTGGTCTGTATTCGCGTGTCTTGAGCGACTACGGCGACGACTCGGTAGCGCAGCTAGGGTTTGCCCACGTCGCATGCGAGCAGGTCTCGAACATCCTCACGAAAATCATCGAACGGGGCCGACTTGCGGCGTATCTCGAGCAGTCGACGCGCTATATCCCATTCGACTCCAAGCCGGGCGGACGGTGGCGTTATGCGATCGAGCCCGACGTAGCAGTGTCAGCACTCGCTGCGACCTACACTGAGACGCTCGACTCGATCTTCGAGTCGTACTCGTCGATGCTGCCGAAGATCACGACGCACCTCGAGCACCGGTTTCCGATCGACGCCAATGATGATCCCGGCGTGTACAAGCGCACGATCCGCGCGAAAGCCTACGACGCACTGCGGGGCCTACTGCCGGCCGCTACGACTTCGAATGTCGGGATGGCCGGATCCGGTCAGGCGTTCGAATCACTGCTACTGCGCCTCGCCGCACATCCACTTGCCGAAGCGCGCGAATACGGCGAGATGATGCTCGTCGAACTCGACGCCGTCATCCCTTCGTTCGTGCGACGGATGCACGTCCCCGAGCGCGGCGGTGTCTGGGTCGAGTACCTGGCGCGCACGCGGTCGGCAACAGAGGCATTGGCCGAACGTGTCATCGGGCTCGATGAGCCCGATGACACGTTCGCCGGCCAGACAAATCCGATCTTCGACAACAACGGCGTGACCCTCGTCGATTTCGATCCCGACGGCGAAGACAAAGTCGTCGCGGCGTGCCTCTATGGTGCATCGTCGCGTTCGCAGGCCGAGATCCGTGATGTCGTAGCGAAGATGTCGGCACAAGACCGCCTCGTCGTCTTGAACGCGGCGGTCGGCGAACGAACGAATCGTCGTCACAAGCCGGGTCGGGGCTTTGAACGGACCGACTATCGCTTCGACATCGTGACCGACTACGGCGCATTCCGCGACTTGCAGCGGCACCGACTGCTCAGCATCGAATGGCAGGCGCTCTCCCCTACGCTCGGCTACGCGATGCCCGCCGATGTCGCCGATGCCGGCCTCGACGCCGAGTTCGTCGAGACCATCGAACGTTCCGCGGCCGGCTACTCCGAGCTGTGCGCCGGCGGGTTCGGTCGCCAAGCGCAATACATGCTCTGTCTCGCTCACAACATCCGGTTCACGATGCAGGCCAACGCACGAGAGATGATCCACCTGATCGAACTCCGGTCGTCGGCTCAAGGTCATCCGGCATATCGGCGTGTCGCACACGCGATGCATCGCTCAGTTGAGCTGGTGCATCCGGCAATCGCCGCGACGATGAGCTTCGTCGACTATTCCGAGGTAGACCTCGAGCGTCTCGAAGCCGAGCGTCGCAACGCCCAGCGGTCCCGGGGGGCGCAGCACTAGCCTGGCGCAGATGAAGATCAAATGGCTCGCAGCAGTCCTCGATGTCGCCGTGTTTTTGTCTTTTGCCGTGTTCGGGCAGCGTACGCATGGCGTAGAATCGACGATTGGGACGCTCGCTGTGATTGTCTTGCCGTTCCTGATCGGGTGGTTCGGCGCAGCGATCGCGGTTCGTCTCTACGAGCGTCCGCTCTCATTTGGGCGATGCGCGTCGACCTACCTCATGGGAATGACGGCCGGCTTCCTGATCCGAGTGTTCGCATTCGGGCGGGGCGTCCCCGTTACGTTCGTGATAGTCGTGGGTCTCTTCGTCGCAGCCTTCGTCTTCGGATGGCGCCTCATAGCGATCGTCGTCCGGCATTTTCAGATGAGACGCCCCACCGTGACTTGATGGACCGAATCGGCCTGTTTCCTCTCAAAGCGATCCTCTACCCGTCGGTCCTGATGCCGCTGCACGTTTTCGAGCAGCGTTACCGTGAGCTGGTCGGACGTTGCATCTCCGATGACGCCGGCTTCGGGATAGCGCGGATCACTTCGGGCGGCGAGGCCGGCGGTTATGCCGAGACAGAGCAAGTGGGCACGATTGCTCGCATTCGGGAACATCGACTCATGCCCGACGGTCGATATGTCTTGCTGCTGCGCGGTGGGCCACGCTTTCGAATCGTCGAACGCCTGGACGATTCGGTCTTTCCGGCGGCGAACGTCGAACTGGTCGACGACGATCTCGGGCTCGGCCTCGATGAGGGGGCGCTCGACCATCTTCGCGTCGCGCTCGACCGATACGTTGCATTGTCGGCCGAGGCCGACGAAATCGAAGCGTACGTTCAGATCGACCTCGATGACGATCCCGAGCGCGCATCGTTCGAGGCGGCCGCCATCGTGAGGCTCGCCGACGCGGACGGCCAGATGTTGCTCGAAGTCGACACGCCCACACGGGTGGCATGGCTCAGCGACAATCTCGAGTCGGAGAACTCGAGGCTGGAGACGTCGATCAGGTCACGTTGACCGTCGAAGGTCAAGGGCGCCGGCCGCCTCACCATGCGAAGTCGATGATCACGCCCCACGTGTCGGTTCGCGTCGTTTCCCACGACCAGAATGACATCCCGATCGCGCCGTTCGACTTTGCTGAGAACATCGCGGCAGAAACGGCGTCGGGTGGGGGATAGGTGTTGGCGCCTTCGATCGGATACGCCTGGCCGACGACAGAAATCGGACGGCGTGTCTCGAGGCCGTTGAGCAGATCGATCGACGTCTTGACAAAACCTGCACCGTCGTCGGTGACGCCGGTCCAGCAGTCCATTGGCGACAAGACATCGAAGTGTCGGGCAATCTCGTTGAAAGGATAATTTGCGAGGTTCGCGTTCGGGTTCATGACGATCCCGATCATCGGATAGTTCGGTTCGAGGGCGGCCCGCAAGCCACGGCCGTATGCGTCGGCACGCGCTCTGTCGAGGTTCGGGGCGCTCGACCGTTCGATCTTGGCGCCGATCGCGTCGAGCTGATCTCCCGTTGGCGTGACGTACTGGGCCATCTCGACGGAGCGTGCAATATCACCGCGTATGTCTTCGAGGGCGGGGGCGTCGTAGGCAACGATCGAGATACCCACAGCGTGAGCCGCAGGCAGCAGCTCGTCGAGAATTCCCCGAGCATAGAAGCCCTGTTCGGGGTTCCGGGCGCGCAGCACGAGGTGCGTCAATCCGGCGGCGCGCGCTTTGGCGACGATCTCGGCCGGGGCGCCGATCTGGTCCATTTGATCGAGGTACTGGCCTTTGCCGCTCACGACGGCGACAGCACGTTCGGTCGAACTCCTGGAGTCTTCTGGTTGTTGATTTCCCTGTTCAGGGCCGCCCGTGGCCGGGGCGGACGCACCGGGTGGGCGATCGTCGACGAGCGTATCACCGTTTGTTGCGGCAACCGGAAAGTCGCGGTCGCGGTCGTCATCGGAAACGACTTGGCTACTTGCCCTGTCGGCGGACTCTGGTTCGTTGGTCGCGCCGCATGCTGCGATGCCCAGCACCAGTGACGCAGCCAGGACGACTTGTGCCCGAATCAACATGAGGTCACACCCCCTCGTTGTCGAATCGGCCCATTCCGGCCAAACCCTGAGCAATCCGCGCCGGGAGCTTCAGCTTGTGACTGTGACCGTGATCGTCACGGTCGGGAGTTTGCTCGCGTCGGCTTTGAATGTAACGGTCCCATAGGGGGGCTCGTCAATCGTAACGGTCGCAGTGTCGCCGTCGGTCGTCACTGTGGCGGTCACGCTGCTGGACGAGGCGACCTCGTTGATGATTGTGGTGAGATCCGACAAGTACGCGCTTGCCTTGTCCGCTGACGAATAGTCCGAAGACGAGTAGTCGAGCGTCAGGACCAGCTCGGTCCCGTCAGAAGATTTTGTCAACGACTCGACCTTGCAACCCGGCGGAAACGCCGACGCCATGGTTGTCGAATCCGAGCACTCTTCGGGGAGGTCGTAGGCGTCGACTCCTGCGATGCTGAGCCAGCTTCCGCTGCCCGCAGGTATCGACGGCTGCGTTGTGGTTGTTGTTGTTGTGGTTGTTGTTGTTGTTGTCGTGGTTGTTGTCGTCACCAGGTCGCTGCTGTCGAGCGGGAAGACGATGTGGAACTTGCCGTTACTGGGAGGCGAGGACAGGGCGTCGAGCTCTATCCAGCTTGACTCGATTGTGGTCTCGCCCGTGTGGCCGCTCGCGTAACTGCCACCCGCTCCGCCCGAGCCCGAGTATCCACAAGAGAAGAGCGTGCCATTGGCAGATCCAATTCCGCCGGCCCCGGCGCCAAAACCGCCGCCGCCGCCACCGCCCGTGTTGGTCCCGTTGAGAATTCCGGAACCGGCTACGGCTGTTGTGCTGGTGAGGTTGGTTGCATTCGAGAAGCCCGCTCTAGAACTGTCGTCGCGGGTGCCGCCAAAGGGAGAGAGGTTGTTCTTCCCGTTGCCGGCGGTCGCGCCGGCGAGGGTGGGGTTGACATACTGACCCCCGAAAGCGTCATTTGGGTTGAGGCCGGTGCGGACGGTGTTGCCACCGGGGCCGCCGGTCATGCCGCCGTTCGGGTAGCTCGAGCCGCATTGGTCTTTGGCGGTCTCGTCACCGTCTCCGCCGCCGCACGACGCCGTCGGCGAAGCGGTGGTCGCGACGGCGACCAGCCTGAAGCGCCTTGGTTGCCGACGATGCTGCCGCCGTCAGTCGTTTGGCCCGCGCCGCCGCTACCGCCGGCGACAAGTAGGATCGAGTTGTCGAGAGCCACTCCGAACATGTCCGAGGTCAGCTTCTCGGTCGAAACCACAGTTGCGGCGCCGCCTCCCCCAGCGCTGCCGTCGTCTCCGATGTACACATAGAGGTTGTCGCCGTCGGCGAACGAGGCATCGCCGAATGACTTGAAGGTCTGTGCTGCGCCGCCCTGACCAGTCGAGTTCGAGGAGGCATAGGCGCCGGTCTGATTGCCTTTGCCGCCCCAGGCTTGGATAACGATCCCGATGCCGGTCAGGTCGATTGTGTAACCGAACTGTCCCGCGACCGTTTCGAGCGCCTGCCTGACCGTCCCGATCGGAATCGTTTCGACGCCATCGTCGAGTGTGAACCCACAGTCGATCGACAGTGTGGCGTCGATCCCGCATGTGACGGATCCGACGCCGTCGATGCTGTACGTCTGGTCGGCAATGGTGTCTTCACGGTATTCGAGAGTGCCGGATTCGGTCGGCGAAGAGCATGCGGCTATGGCAAGCGCTAGAACAGACACGACAGCGACCGTGCGCCACCACCGTGGTCGAACGCGCAAAACCGATGTTGAACTCATAGGTGCCTCATCCGATGCAGTGCGGCCCATATTGAGGATACAAGGGGGCGCTCTCGGGAGCGAGCGATTGTACCAAATTAGCGCGCTGAGCTGCGACGTCGGCGCTCGCCCTTCGGGGCGCCGCCGGGGTGTCCCCGGTGCTGCGATCCGTTGTGTCGTCTAGCGTTGTTGCGATTGCGCTGACGGCGGCGCGACGACTTGGCCGACGGTGAGGAACCTGCCCCGCCGACCGTCAACGTAGATGCTTTGTCGAGCGTTATGTCGAGATCTTTCTGAAGCCGTCGGGCCTTCGCGACCTCTTCGTCTGTCACGAAGGAGACGACCAGACCTTCCGCTCCGGCACGGCCGGTGCGGCCGGAGCGATGCACATAGTCTTTGCGGTCACCCGCGACGTCGAAGTGGACGATGCAGGCGACATCGTCGACGTGGATGCCGCGTGCAGCCACATCGGTAGCAACGAGTGCCTGAGCCTCCCCCCTGGTAAATGAGGCGAGAGCACGGTCGCGCTGGCTTTGCGACCGGCCACCGTGGATCGGGACGGCGGACACGCCGGCATTTCTCAGTTGGCGGGCGACGCGGTCGGTGCCGTGTTTGGTCCGGCAGAAGACGATGGTAGATCCGTGTGTAGTGACGAGATCCGCTGCCATCCGCACGCGGTCTTCGCGTTTGGTTCGGACGAAACGATGTGCCGTCTTGTCGATTTCGGACTTCTCGGCCTCGATTTCGCAACGTACGGGATCGTGCTGGTAGCGCTTGATGAGCACATTGACGTCGCCATCGAGCGTGGCTGAGAACAGCATGGTCTGTCGATCGGGCCGCACTTGGTCGAGGATTCGCTTCACTTCGGGCAAAAAGCCCATGTCGGCCATGCGGTCGGCTTCGTCGACGACGACGATTTCGACCTCGTCGAGGATTAGGTTGCGGCGGCGAACGAGGTCGGCGAGGCGGCCGGGGCATGCCACCGCAACGTCGACGCCGCGGTTCAGCGTCTTTAGTTGGGGGTTGAAACTCACACCGCCGTAGAACGAGGCGACGGTGCGCCGTTGTGGGGTCAACAACGTTTTTAGCTCTCCTCGAATCTGTGCGGCGAGTTCGCGTGTGGGTGTGAGGACGAGGGCGCGCGGCCGCTTGGGTCGTGCGCGGGTCACTCGCTGGCTCAGTGGGATACCGAACGCGAGTGTCTTACCTGAGCCGGTCGGCGCTCGACCACAAATGTCTTTGCCGGCCAGCGCTGGTGGGATTGCCATGATCTGGATGGGAAATGCCTCGGTGATGTCGCGGGCGCGAAGAGCGGAGACGACGTCGGCGGGGAGGCCGAGATTGGAAAAGCTTGAAGACAACTTATGCTCCTGAGAGGAAGTGGGCAGCGCGCGTTTAGTTTGAGCACTACCGGGATGCGACAGGCCCTATCGGTAGCTCCTGGCGCTGATTGCCAATGGCTGCGTCGCGGCAGCGGGAGCATGGCCGATGGACAACAAAGAGCGTCCTACGACCCGTCGGCTCATGAGCCGACGCCACCCGACGAGTGCCGGGGGATTTGTTGAGAATAGCAGGTGTTCCGGACCGTTCGCCAGAGATTGGCTGATTGTACGGGGGGCGGATACGCGACACGACGAGGCGATCAGCCTGTTGGGTCTGGTCTCAGAGCCCGACGATGACGATGCCTTTGAGGATTGGCTCGGTGTTGACGAACAGCGTCGACTTCTTCTTGAGGATTGGCTCGGTGTTGACGAACAGCGTTCCCTTGCCGTCAGAAGTTGCGGCCTTGCCCGGTTCGGCGGTGAATGCCTGTGCTGTCGTCGCGGTGCCGATTCCGGCAACGGCGATTCCGAGGGCGATACCTGCGGTGATGAGTCGTCTACGCATTTTCTCCTGCTTTCTCCCTCCCGCCCCGTCTCATCTTCGGTGCAACTCGGCAGTTCGACTGTCTACAACATCACTTTCCCGATGCAAAGCCAGGCTTGCAATACTTGGCTCGGTTTCGGTGGGCGACCTTGTGAGGGCATTAGCTAATGGTCAATATCCGAAACGGTGGCCTCCGCTGGTCGTTCATGGCTGGGTTCACAGCCATGTTCCCCATAGCGGCGTGCAGTAGTGGCAGCAGTCTTGCCGCCGTGCCGGATGTTGTCGGGAAGACAAGGGTTGAAGCCGAACGACAACTGATGACAGACGGTCTTGGTTGTGGTCGCGGAGATGAGTGAGGTCGATGATGACCTGATGGCTGGTGAGTGTTTGGCCGCGCCAGTTGATCGACACGAACGACCAGAGGCGGTGTTCGATCTTGTTCCATTTCGATGTTTCGGGCGGGCAGTTCCGTGGTGGCTTAGAAGTCGTGTCCCAGATCGTTCGCTCGGCCATTTTTTTGAGACTCGAGGCTGATGCGACGGAGGCGCTCGGCCATCTCGTTGGTCTCTGATTGTTGTTCAAGACTCGGGCCCGATTCGAGTGCTTCGGCGACGGGAAGGATTTCTTCCTTCAATGTGTCGACAGGAACGTAGAGGCTGCGTTGCGCGAGGATGCGTCGGGAGTGTTCGTCGGCTTTGGTATCGAATTCGGTTCGGAGCCGACTTCCAAGATGGGTTCTGAACGAAGGGTCGGCCGCGCCGAGATCGTCCGCGAATGTTTGCGGGGCGATTTGCTCGCACAGTTTGAAGATGTCGAACGCGTCGTTTGCGAGCTTGGATTGCTTGTTCTCGTTGTCGACCCTGATCGGCAGTACCGTCGCCTTCATCGCTAGGAGCCCACCTGCGCTCGCGACCGACACAGGAACCGGATCGTGCTGGCGGTCTGACTCCATGAGCGAAATGTTGAGGCGGGCCGGATTTTCAAATGCGTACAGGTTGGCGTACCTGTTCGCCTCATAAGGCATCCACCAATGTTGCGCGGCAGCCTTTATCGTTCCGAGGTCATCGTCTGGCCCGATCCCGATCGTGTCGAGAGGTAGTCCCGTGGAAAGTTGGAAGGTCCGGTCCGCGGTCAATGTGGCGATTCCTTTGTCGATGAGCTGTTGTCGAAACGACGGCTTGTCGCGGACGAGGGTGTCGATGTCGATTGTTTCTCGGTGTGTGGTCTCAAGTTGAAGCTCGACGGCCGCGCCGCCTACCAGTACCCATCGTCCCAGCCCTTCAACACTGTTCAGCGCTTCAAATGCTGCAACTGCATCTGACAGGAACGGGTCGGCCGAGAGCACGACGCTGCGTTCGTTACCAGACACGGCTGATCCCCGTTTCGGGGTCGGGATTCCATGCACGGACGCCTTCTGCCATACGGGAATCGTTCGCTACTTCTAGTGCGCACACGACCGGTCGGGCTTGAAGCCAAGGTGATCCTTCGACTTCGACGCCGTCGATATTGCGTGCTGGTTTCGGCCTCACCCACACCGCAGCTTGGTCAGGATTCACAGCCTGGCCGCAAGAACGTACGGCGCGAGAAACCGCGGCTGCGTCGGGAACATAGAACATGTCGATGTTGTAGCCGGCGACTGGGGCGCCCCAGTCGGCCAAAGCGCGATCGCCGGTCTTGATCCATTCGGCGATTCGCATTTTCTGACCGAGCCCGTCGAGTAGCCCGTCAATGTCGGCGGGGGATGACACCAACGGAACCCAATCGTCGGAGCGAGGCCAATGCGAAGCCAAGTCCCAAAACAGCTCGGGAATCCCAACAGCATTGTTGTGGGTAATCAGCCCAGCGCCGCGCAGTCGGGAAAGCAGCTTTCCGACAAAGGTCGGATCGCGATCGAGACGGCGACCCAAGGCCCGTGGTGACGCCCGAGTCGCGGGATCGGACAGAATTTCAAGTGCGACCTCAACACCGACATTCGACCAGGGGCTCGTAACCGTGCCTGCCGGGATACGCGAAGGGACATCGGCATCAACGAACACACCGGGTGCAACCAACCTGAGATGGCCCCGCCTGTCGTACCAACTCCACCCACGCTCGACAAGACTGATCCGCTCATTTGCCGTAATCCGATCAGCGACCAGCAACGACAAACCGCGGGAACTGACATCCTCGGTCAAGTCCTTCAACGTCGGGTGACGACGCTCACGTAGATCAGCCACTTCGACCCGAACTCCACCAACCGCTAACGCGTCATCGAGCGTATCCGCGGGCACGCCGGCGGCCGACAACACGTCGCACAGCTCCATTAAACCATCTGTTATAGTTGACATCGCCTACAGCCTACACTATTCGGCGGTTGGTCGAGCCGAAATGTGTCAAAGTCACGGGGACTCATCGGAGGTGTTGAGGCCAGACTATGCCCTAGCTACATGTCACCAGGTGACACGAACCCGAGCACTGGGCCTGGTAGCGGCGCCGATTCCGGCAACGGCGATTCCGAGTACGATGCCTGCGGTGATGAGTCGTCTACGCATTTTCTCCTGCTTTCTCCCTCCCGCCCCGTCTCATCTACGGTACAACTCGGGTCGTGGATGACGGATTTCCTGTATTTTTCTTACTCCGTGCCGAGGTCTTGCGCGAAGAGATCGTCGAGTGCGACTGCTTCGGCGCTGTGGTGTGCGCGGGCAAGAGAGTCGTATCCGACGAGCGTCGCCGGATCGTCGAGATCCGACTTGAGGCGCAGGCTCTCGACGAGGTCGCGGGCGAGGTCTTCGACGCGTAGGTGGAGTTCGACACGGCTCGCGATCACGTCGACGCTGCGGGCGCTGACGAGACCGTCCTCAGATACCCAACCACGGATTTCGCGCCACGGCACGGCCTCGAAGCGCCCCGTCGCCGCCCCGCGGTCGAGCCGAGCGTAGATCACGTCGCTGATCATGGGTGGGACGACCTTGGCATTTTCCGCGACGACATAGGTGTCGATGCCGAAGGCACGCGCAACCAGCGCTAGCTGACGGGTGCCGACCTTGTTGACGAGGAAGTCTGGTCCCATCGAATCGGCCCCGAACAGGACGAGATCGGAGTCGGCAACTGCATTGGTGAGGCACGCGTCGTCGATCACCGTTACGCGCAGGCCGTGGTCACGCAAGCGTTCGGCCATGTCGACGCCTTCACCGCCCGGAAGCGACCGCGTGCAATAGAGCTGGCGGAGCTTGCCGGCGCCGGCCATGGCGACGAACGCTTCTTCGAGCGTTGCCGACGCCGATGTCGTGGTGATCCGGGCGTCTTGTGGCACGATCGGCGCGAGTTCGTGGATGAGTGCCGGTATTGCCCGTTTTGCCCGCGTGCGGAACGATTGGGCGGCGCCTGCGACAGCGTCGGCGGCGAGTTCGGGCCCCTCGGCTTCGTCGGCAGCGATCAAGCAGTCGTTGATCAGGTTCCAAAGCGAGCCGATCATGCCCTGGTTCACCATGAGCACGCGGGCTGCCTTGAGAAACTCTGGGGCGAGTTCGTCAGGGTCGCCGTGTTCCTCGGCGAGTAGCGCGATCCCGTCTGCCGCACGTGATGCAATCACACGAGCGCCGCTCGAGCGGTCTGCGGCCGCTTCTGCGAGTACGTCTGCCGCCCGCATCGCCTATTCGAACCAGATCTTTTGGTATTCGCGTGACTGTGGGTGTAGGAGAGCGACGACGAGGGCAACTTGAAACGCAATATTGATCAGGGAGAAGATGAAGCCGGTGAAACCGAGGCTCAGTGGGCCGAGAACTATCACGGCGATGATCCAAAGCGTCAGCGCCAGGGACAGGATGGACAACACGATCCCGGCAACCCACCCCGCACGCTTGCCGTTGGCGATTCCGACGGCGGATGCGATCATTCCGAGTGAGAAGATCAGGCTCAACACGAAAACCAGTCCGCCGCCGAGGCCCGAGATCAGACCAAAGATTCCCTGTATGTAGAGAAGGATCACAGCGATCTGCATTGTCTGGGGCTGTGTGCGATCGAACAATCGGATCCGGGTGTCGTTCACGTAGTTCCAGTCGTCGGTTCAGTCTTGCGCGTCGACAACGTTAGCCGTTTGGCTCTCGCGCGTAGTTGTCCGCACGCAGCATTGGCGTCTGAACCGCGGTTGTGGCGCACAGTGGCGTTCACACCTGCTCCGACAAGCACCGCTGCGAACTGTGCGATCGTCTCAGGGTCAGACGGTCGATACGTCGGATTGCCGGTCGTGTTCATCGGGATCAAGTTCACGTGAGCACCCAGATCACGCGCCAGCGGGATCAGCTTAGAGGCCTCGTCGGTCGAGTCGTTGATGTCGCGCATCATTGTGTACTCGATCGTCACTCGCCGTCCGCCGTTGCTGCGGTAGTCGCGAATTGCGTCGGCGACCGCCGCTATCGGCCAGCGCCGGTTCGGCGGCACGAGCCGGTTGCGGAGCTCGTCGTCGACGGCGTGCAGACTCCATGCGAGTGTGATTTGGCCGACGTCGTGTGCGAGGCGCCTGATTCGGTATGGGATGCCGATCGTCGACACCGTGATCGACCGTGCCGCTATCTGGCAGTCGCGATTGATGCGGTTCACCGCGGCGACCACATTCGCATAGTTTGCAAGCGGTTCACCCATGCCCATCAGTACGACGTTACTTACCCGTCGTGGACGAGGTACGTCGCCGACCTGGTGTTGGGCGAGCCAGCGTCTGGCGAACAGCACCTGTTCGATGATCTCGCCGGTCGAGAGTTGGCGCGCGAAGCCGCCTTGGCCGGTTGCGCAGAACGGGCAATCTTGCGCGCAGCCGGCCTGTGACGAGATGCATAGCGTGGCGCGATCGTCATAGAGCATCAGGACCGATTCGTATTCGGCGTCGCCGGAGCGGAACAGCCACTTGACGGTCAGGCCGCCGTCGGTCGTGACTTCGTCGATTGCCGATGCAGTTCCGAGCCCGATTTCTGCGAGGCGGTCGCGGGTAGCGAGCGGGATGTTCGACATCTCCGACACCGAACCTACCCCGTGCTCGTAGATCCACTGCTTCACCTGGGCCAATCTGTACGGTGGATCACCGACGACCTTCGCGAGCCCGACGTCGTCGAGATCGAGCAGTGAGGCCGGAGCTGGATCTGGCGGCATCAGGGGGCCGGGTGGTATTGGGCCTTGTGGAGTTTTGGACCGTTGAACGTGAGCGTCCACGTCGAGCCCTTGGCGTTGCCAAATTTCTTCGGAGCGACATCGTCGCGGATGAATAGCAGATCGAGTAGCACGGGGATCACGTCACCGTGCGAGCATATGACAACCGACGAGTTGGTGAACCGGTCTGCGAGTTCGTCGACGAAGCAGAGTGAACGACGACCCATCCACGCCATGGTCTTGTGGTCGTCGTCGGGATCGGCGAAAGGCGGCCAGCGAGGACCGGACTTGCGATCGCCGAGCAGGACGGCGTCTTCGATCGGTATTTCGATGTCGGAGACGAGCGGATCGAGCGTCTGCCGGCACCTCAACGAAGGGCTCGAGAAAGCGAACTCGATGTCGCGCGTCCGCAGGCTGTTTGCGATCTCAACCGACTGTTGTTGCCCTGGTGTGTTGAGTGGGCGGATCAGGTCGTCCCCATGCCAATTCTTCTTCGCGATGGCCTTCGCATGCCGGACGACGTACAGGATCATGACCAAATCGTACGCGCGCGGCACAGAGCGGCGCGCGCATGCGATTCGGTGAAGGTCTCGGTTGGGTCTGGCGCCACCACGGCGGACTATCGTCCGTGGCGTTCGACATTGAAACGACGAAGACGGGAGTGAATGCGATGCCGCACAAGCCTGGCCCGGGTGGTCGAGTGGTCCCCGACCGGAATCTCGCACTTGAACTCGTTCGCGTGACCGAGGCAGCAGCACTCGCCGCGGCCCGCTGGATGGGAATGGGGGACAAGAACAGGGCCGACGCTGCAGCGGTGGACGCTATGCGCCACGTGCTGCGCAGCGTCGACATGGACGGCATCGTCGTGATCGGTGAAGGTGAGAAAGACGAGGCGCCGATGCTCTACAACGGTGAGCGCATCGGAAATGGGCAGCCACCCGAAGTCGACATTGCGGTCGATCCTATCGACGGGACGACGCTGCTGTCATTGGGCCGTGACAACGCGATAGCGGTCGTGGCGCTTTCGCCGCGCGGAACGATGTTCGACCCTGGTCCATGTGTCTATATGGAAAAGATCGCAGTTGGTCGCGAAGCGGCGGGCGTTATCGACTTCGACGCGCCGATCGAAGACAACCTCAAGCGTGTCGCTTCGGCGAAAGGCATCGATATCGGAGACCTCGTGGTGATCATCTTGGACCGCGACCGTCACACTCCGATCATCAAAGACGTTCGAGAAGCAGGCGCACGGATCAAGATGATCTCCGACGGCGACATCGCCGGGGCGATTATGACGTGTGTCGACGACGCCCCCGGCGATGTCTTGATCGGCATCGGCGGGACGCCCGAAGGTGTTACGGCGGCGTGTGCGCTCAAGGCGTTCGGCGGTGAGATTCTTGGGCGCCTCTGGCCGCGCAATGAACGTGAACGACGTGAAGCCCGTGATCGGGGCTACGACCTGGACCGGGTGCTCACCACCGACGATCTGGTTGCAGGCGACAACGCTTTCTTTTCGGCAACGGGAATCACCGACGGGGAACTGCTCCGTGGAGTTCGTTTCCGCGGTCGGGGCGCAACCACCCACTCGCTGGTCATGCGTTCGAAGTCTGGTACGACCCGATTCATCGAAGCGCAGCACGATCGCGAAAAGATTGCGGCGATCTCGAACATCGACTACTGAAGAAGAACCAGAGGCGTCAGATCGTGCCTGTTTGGGGCTCCAGACGCGCTTCGTCGAGTTCGTCGGCGACATGTGCGATCTCGGTCGCGACATCTACTGGCGGGCGCTCGAGATGAGACTTGAAGATTACACGGCGTGAAAAAACGAATCTGACCCCCCACGAGGCAACTGTCGCCAAAATGGTGACGACATTCGCTGTGATCCCGTCCAGGGGACGGCCGATGACGAGTTCGGTGACGCCAAGGGCTGAAGCGCCGATGAAGACGGCTATGGCGACCATCGCGAAAAACATGATGAACTCTGTATGCGTCTTGTACTCGCTGTTGTTCTCGAACACGAACTTGGATGAGATGATGTACGCAACGACGACGGCGGGAATGTTGGCGAGTGTGAACGTGACCCACGAGAAGCCGTACAGAAGGCCGAGCGGTTCGAAGACGGAAAAGAAGACGACCGTGGCGCACAGCCCGGCGATGCCGAACTTGACCATCTCCTCGAGAACTAAGCGTTTTTCGAGGAGCGCAGCACGCAAACGGTGCGGCATCGGGAAATGCTGGACGCCCCAGCGCATCACCGCAGTGATGACGCGTTCGAGGCCGTCGATGAAAGTTCGCATGCAACCCGCTTTCGAGATGTGGGTGCGAAACGTGCACTAGAAAATAGCTCTCGCGTGCGAGGCTTTGCTGAGTATACGTTCGATCTCGACACCTTTTGATCGATGTTGTGAAGATATCGAGTAGACAATCACGATTGCCAAAGGGGAAGGCCGGTGGCAAGACCGCGATCGCCCGGCGGATGGGCCCGAGAGACCGTTGTGCGCCTGGCGCTCGAATACCCGGATGCCCGTTGCGAACTCGATTTCGAAACGCCGTGGGAACTGCTCGTGGCGACGATCTTGTCGGCGCAATGCACCGACGAGCGAGTCAACAAGACGACACCGGCGCTCTTCGCGCGATTTCGGCGCCCGCAAGACTATGTAGCAGCCGATCCGTCCGAGATCGAAGAGTTGATTCGCTCGACAGGTTTCTTTCGCAACAAGACGAAGTCGCTCGTCGGAGCCGCGAACAGCATCGTCTCCGAGTTCCGCGGCGTCGTGCCGGCCACGATGGACGAGCTCGTCCAGGTTCCCGGTGTCGGGCGCAAGACGGCGAACGTGATTCTTTGGGTCGCATTCGCCGTACCCGGCATCGCCGTCGATACGCATGTGGCGCGGCTGACGAGGCGGATCGGCATCACGAGCCAGACAGACCCGGTCAAGATCGAGTTTGAGATCTACGAGTACGTGCGACGGCGTGATGTCGGCGATTTCGGATTACGGCTCATTCTGCACGGCCGGCGCGTGTGCAAGGCTCGTCGGCCGCGCTGCGAAGAGTGCGTCCTCAACGACTTTTGCCCATCGGTTTTTGCTTAGGGCCCGCCGCAAAATAACTTGGCCGTTCTCAACGGTTCTGAACGCCCCTCGCTGCGTTGCTCCTCCATCCTTCGGGGCGCTGCCGGGGTGTCCCCGGGTTCACGTCGTTGTCGCGCCTTGCGAGGAACGCCCAGTCCTCGCCGACAACGCGCCACTTATTCTGCGGCGGGCCCTTAACTGAGCGGGGCGTTGAGCGTCAGGTGGTGGGATTCGGCACCGACACCTTGTGGGCCTTGCTTGCGCGGTCGGATCGCAGCACTTGCGTGCGCGGCGCCGGCGAGCGTTTTTGCCTCGGCGTCGTGTCGCTTGCGACCAGGTTATCGTGGATTTCATGCATGAACGTAGTGATTCGCTCGTTGAACCGGGCCACTTCGTCGACCGGGAAAGTGTGCCCCGACTCGTCGAAGACCTCAAGTGTAGCGTCGGGCATGAGCGCCGCCATTTCGCGCTGAACTCGGCTAGGAGTCATTACGTCGTGTTCACCCGACAGGATCAGAGTGCGGGCATCGACATCGGGGAGTAGGTCTCGTGCCGAATGGTGCTGGATACCGTGCGCCAACCTCATCAGAAAAACTGGGTCGATTCTCGACGCCTGCGTGAAGTACTGATCCATGATGTCTGCAGGCGCGAGACGACCAACCATTCGTGTGATCCGGCCGACGATCCCCGGCAGTCGTGGATCGCGGGCCATCAGGCTCCATGCGGCCCGTGCCATCCAGGGCGAAGGCTCGATCGCGCCCAAGAGCCCGAGCACGTATTTCCTGGGTGAGACAATTGTTGGGCCGTCGAACGGGTGCTCAAACGGTCCGGCGCACGCGATCAGGCCCGCGACACGATGCGGCGCGAGTCGGTACGCCTCGAGGACGACTTGAACACCCATCGAATGGCCGAGCAGGACCGGCTTGTCGGTGCCGGAGGCGTCGGCCACGACCCACAGATCGCGGGCGAGGCTCGGCACCGACACCTCGTTCGGGTTGCCCGGTAGGCCGGAGCGGCCATGGCCGCGATGATCGTAGAACACGACGCGGAATCCGGCGTTGACTAGATAGGGCACGAGAAACGTCCAATAGGCGTTACTGCACGCAAACCCGCTCACGAGCATCAACGTCGGGCCGTCGCCCCAAGTTGCGTACGAGAGTCTCGTGTTGTCAAAAGACCGGACTGTCCGAAAGTCGCCTTCGAGCGCCATCTCAACCCCTCACGTTCGGCGCCGACACATTTGCCAGATCGGTTCGCGGAACGCAAGACTACGCTGACCGCGCCATGTCGATCATCTTGGACAACATATTCGACCTTCGCGAGGCGCCGGATCTCTTCGATCGAGCGTGCGCGCGAGTCGACAGCGACACCGGCGCCGTCACGATCAGCGTCGCCGATCTGATCGACCGCGTGCGAGCAGGCGGCGACGGCGCGCTGATCGAGTTGACGGCGCAATTCGACGGCGTTGAACTGTCTCGCGACGAGATCGTTGCCGATGCGGATGAACTCGAACGCGCTTGGAAGCGGACACCGGTCGAAATCCGAGACGCACTCGAATTTGCCGTCGACCGTATCGCTCGATATCACGAACTCGACGAGGCCCCGCACACCTTCGACCGCGACGGTGTCTCGATCACCGAACTCGTGGTACCGGTCGATCGAGCCGGAATTTACGTACCGGGCGGGCGGGCTTCGTATCCGTCGACCGTGCTGATGACGGCGATCCCCGCACGCGCGGCAGGCGTTGCGGACATCGCCATCGCCGTTCCGCCGGCGCCCGATGGCTCGGTACCAGAACTGACCGCTGCGGCTGCGCATCTGGTGGGCGTCGATACTGTGTACCGGATCGGCGGGGCGCAGGCGATCGCAGCGTTGGCGTACGGCACCGAGTCGGTCGGTCGTGTCGACGTGATCGCGGGCCCGGGCAACGCCTACGTCGCGGAGGCGAAGGTACAGGTGTCGCGTGACGTAGGCATCGAATCGATCGCCGGGCCGTCTGAACTCGTTGTCATCGCCGACTCGGGGGCGCCGGTCGACGCCCTCGCATACGACTTGGTCGCTCAGGCAGAACACGGGCCGGGCGGATTGGTCGTGCTCGCGACGTCGTCGGATGAACTGGCCGACGCCGTGGTCGACGCGGTCGATCGGATTGTGGCCGAGTCGCCCCGCCGGAGCGACATCGAAGCCACGTTCGCCGCGGGTGGCCGGATTGTGCTCTGTGAAGACGTTGCGCAGGCAATAGCGGTAGCGAACCGGCTGGCGCCTGAACATCTACAGCTGATGGTTTCCGATCCAGCAGAACTCGTTCCGGCTATCAAAAACGCCGGCGCCATATTTTGTGGCTACGACACCCCGGTCACGCTTGGCGACTATGTCGCCGGGCCGTCTCACGTTCTTCCGACGGGCGGTTCCGCACGTTTTGCCTCGGCGCTGCGCCCGTCTGATTTCACGAAATCGGTTCACGTCGTGACGGCGACACCGTCCGGGCTGCGAACGATCGGCCCGGCCGCGGCCCGACTTGCCGAAGCCGAAGGTCTTCCCGCCCACGCGCAGGCCGTTCGTTCGAGACTAGACAGCGCGCTATGAGCCCGAGTGTGCGCCCCGATCTCACGGCGCTGAGCGGCTACCACTCGCCTGAAGTCGACGTCGACGTGAGGCTCAACACCAACGAGAGTCCGTATCCGCCGCCGGCCCGCCTCGTTGCCGATCTGGCGGCTGCGATCCCACAGATCGTCTTCAACAGATATCCCGACCGCCATGCGTTCGAGCTGCGGAAATGTTTGGGCGAGTTGGTCGGCGTGCCGGCCGAAGCCGTTTTCGTCGGTAAAGGGTCGAACGAACTATTCCAAATCCTCTTGCTCGCTTTCGGCGGCCCGTCGCGTCGAGCGTTGGTGTTCGCGCCGACATATTCGATGCACAGCCAGATCGCCCGGATCACTGCGACCCAACTCGTGAGTGTTCCGCGCCCCGAAACCGACTTCGTAGTCAGACCTGACCTCGTCCGCCATGCTGTGGCCGACTGTGACCCCGACGTGGTTTTCTTCTGCAATCCGAACAACCCTACGGGCACGCCGGAGATGACCGAATCGATACTGGTCGCGGCAGAGCGGTCGGACCGCCTCGTGATCGTCGATGAGGCATATGTCGAGTTCGGCGGCGAATCGATGCTTCGGCTCGCCCTCGAAACCGACAACGTCGTCGTGTGTCGCACCTTGTCCAAAGCGTGGTCGATGCCGGCACTGCGCCTCGGCTACATGATCGCAGCACCGGAACTGATCGCGAAGCTCGAAGCCGCACACTTGCCGTACCACGTCGACTCGTTCGCGCAACTCGCGGGGCGCCTCGCAATCGGCGAGAGCGAAGCAATGATCGAACGCGCCCAGTCGATCGTTCGAGACCGGACGCGGCTCATAGAGCGCCTCGGACGCATGGACAACATCAAGACGTGGTCGAGTGCCGCGAACTTCGTCCTCATGCGGCCGCCGCTGCCGGCCGCCTCGGTCTGGAATGGGCTGGTCGATCGTGGTGTCTTGGTACGCGACGTATCGACCTGGCAGGGTACGACCGGCTGTCTCCGGGTCAGCATCGGGACGCCCGCCGAAAACGACCGCTTCATCGAGGCGCTCGATGAAGTGCTCGCCGAGTCGCACTAGAAACTCAGTAGCACACCGAAGCGGAAAGGGCCCGGCGACACGAAGCCCTCATCGGGCGCGATGTCGAAGCTTGCCGGCGCCGTCTCTGTATCGCCGTTGCGCACGAACGCGCCTTCTCTGAAGTCGGTGTCGTCGCCGACCTCGGCGATTGGGATGAGCCAAGCGATCGCGTCGCCGTAGACGAGCACCGCAGCGCTCGTCTCGAGTTCTGCGAAGTTTGCAAGCGGATCGACGCTGGTGACGCTGCAGCCCTGCGCGGCAGGGCAACCGAGGAAGTACCAGAGGTTTGTACCGCCCGAGCCGTCTATGTCGATGTCGGGAGTGAAGACGTCGAGACCGCTTCTTCGAGCGAAGACGCTGTACTGGTATGAACCCGACGTCACATCGGTCATGACCGGCCCGGCGTATTGGCCGAAGACCACTGCGTGCGCGCCCGCGGTGAACGGTTCACTTCCCTTGTACACTTTGATGGTAGAGCTTCCACCCTCGGTGGCGGTGGCGTTGAGTGACGCAGCCTGCGACGCGTCGACGTCGGCAGTGAACGCTCCGACGAGTTGCTTGTCGATCGACGGATCTGCCGGTACGCTTGCCACAGACGGCCCGCCGGGCGCCCAGTCGTTGGGCGGGTCGGTCGTCAACATGGCGCCGAGCTGTTCGCGTTCGGGGGCCCAATCCGAGACCCATATCGAGAAGGTCGTCAATGTCTTTGGGCAGATTTGATTGCGGTGACGGCGCTGCCGTCGGGGCGCTCGTGGGTTCTGTGGGGGCGCCGGTTACCGGAATCGATATGGTTGTCGTATCGCGGATCAGCGTCCACCACAACGCGAGCGCGACGAATGCGAGAAGCGCAATCACACCAACGACCCACTGCCAGGTCTTGACGCCGGCGGTCTTTTTCGGCGCCTCTATCGGCGGGGGCGTTTTGTCTTCGGGTGGTTCCGTGAATGACGTGTCGGCCAGTGCGAATTTATCGAGGTAGAAACAGCACGGCAGTCCGCCGTCGCGGGTGAAGCAGATGCACCAGCCGATCGGATCGTAGGGGTCGGCGCCGACATGTTTGAGTTATTGTCGGATGTTGTGGATGAGGGTTTGATCTGAGAGCGCGGCGTACCCTCCCTGAGAATGAAAACAAGGTTCTCGTGTAGCCGGGCCGGCTGTGCGAGACGAGGGAGAGTGAACGCCAATGTTGAAGCTAGTACATGATGTCGACGCGTCCGCGAACGACATGCCGGGTCGGGTTGGTCTTGACGAGATCTGTCGCGTCGCGGCGCAGGACATGATCGCTGTCGCGCTGGCGGCGGAACGTCGAGCGTATCTCGACGCGCATGCCGACGTGATCGATGCCGCCGGTCGAAGAATGGTCGTCGGCAACGGCTATGCAAACGAACGCGAGATCACGACTGGCGCAGGGATGGTTACGGTGCGGGCGCCGCGTGTTGATGACCGTCGGGATGGCGAGTCGTTCTCGTCGACCATTTTGCCGTCGTACATGCGGAAATCTCCGAAAGTAACCGAGGTGCTACCGGTCCTTTTCCTGCGTGGCTTGTCGACAGGCGATTTCGAACCGGCGTTAGCCGGCTTTTTCGGCTCGGGTGCTGGCCTGTCAGCGAAAACGATTCAAAGGTTGACCGAGTCGTGGCAGACCGAACATGCCGACTGGTCCGGACGCGATCTGTCGAGCACGGATTGGGCGTACTGGTGGGTAGACGGTATCCATTTCAATGTTCGTCTTGAAGAGGACCGGCTGTGTTGTCTCGTGGTCGTCGGTGTACGGCCCGACGGCACGAAGGAGCTGGTCGCCGTTAGCGATGGCTACCGTGAGTCGACCGAGTCGTGGGCTGATCTACTCCGTAGCCTCCGTGACCGTGGCGCGCGCGGTCCAAGGTTGGCTGTCGGTGACGGCGCTCTCGGTTTCTGGCACGCGTTAGCCGGTGTGTTCCCCGAGGTCGACGAGCAACGCTGCTGGGTGCATAAGACAGCGAACGTGGTCGATGCTCTGCCGAAACGGCAGCACGCCGAAGCGAAGACGGCGATCGTGAACATCTACACCGCCGAGACGCCGTCGGCTGCACTCGATGCTGTCGACGACTTCGCCAACAAGTTCGGTGATCGGCCGAAAGCGGTCGCGAAGATCCGCGACGATATCGATCGACCGTTGACGTTTTACGACTACCCGGCAGACCATTGGGGGACTCCACTCTCGTAGAAGTCCAAGCCGAGTGGGATCAAGGCTGGTACCCGACAGGTGTCAAGGTCACCGACAAAGAACTCGACGCAATTCCCCTCACCCGACACGACTGGCACGGCGACTGGAACTACACAGTCGGCGAAATACCGCTCAAGTAATTACATCGCGGGCCCTTAGCGGTCGGCCAATGTTGCAAGAAACCCGTCATAGAAGCCGCCCTTTTGGTCCCATTGTTTATCCTGAAGATCAAATCCATTTAGACGTAGTATGTCGCGCAGGTCACTGGCGTTAGTGGTGGGACAACCTCCGCCAAGGAAACCAAGCTCACCTCCGTCCCTCAGAAGTCGGCGGGCGTTTTCAAAGAGATGACGCCACTCACCCTTTTCAACGCCAACGTATTCGATGTAGATCGCATCAAACGAGCTTTCTTCCAAGTGGGGAGCACTCTCGCGTTCACGACGCGCATTTTCAATCACATTTGATTTCAGAAAGTTGCCAAGATAGTGAGGATTGCCATTGCGGTCGTTCAGGTTCAGTGCGTACGTCGTTCTATTTGGTGCAGCCCCTAAGTAGTTTCCCCACGCGTCACCAACAAAACCGAATAAACCGAACCTAGTCGGTTCCCCACCCACTACCAAGACACGTTTGTCCAGTTTGTAGAACCTTTTGCGAAGCATCTTCTCAAAGTCGCGTTGAGTCCTGGTGTCCGAGCTATATGGTATGAGCTCCTCGAACCTGTCCTTGCGTATCCAGTAGACACGTCTGTACTTGTCGCGGCACCGGATGTGAGTAAATGTAGCCAGCACTCTGCGGTAGTCCGCTGCGTTCACAGCCTCCAGTTCGAGATCACGGTCCAACCGTTCAGTGATCTTGCCTTTGAGGAGGTCGCGCCGGTATTCGAGCCTGAATCCCGACGGAACGACGAGGCGTCGAGTAGGTATCTGGTAGTCGGAGGGTGTGATTGATTCTCGCTGAACCACGATCGGCTCGCTTGCCGTCACCGGCCCCGAATAGGTTGACTCGGTGTTGTCAGAACTCGCGAGTAGCCTTGTGACGGCCTGATTGCCAATGACGCGTTGAAGTTTGAGCAAGTGTTGAGCTTGATACTCAGCCGAACCCAGCCCAGCAGACCTGAGCTTGTTGTCCTTGGCCAACGAATCGGTAGTTCGGTCAGCGCCCAATCGAACCTGCGGCTCCAGACGCTTCGAAGTTTCTTCCTTGTCGACGCCAAACCCGTGTATGCCCATGAAAGGTCCTCAGCCAAACCGGCGTGTAGGACCCTCCACAGACTCAGAAACAACTCTCGTCTTGTCTGCGGCTAGCCCACCAGATCACATCGGGCCAACTCTACACGACGTTTCGCTCAATCGTTTGGGTACGAGGATCATAACCGGCGCCAGTCGGCGAGCGGACCGTCGGGGCCACAGAGCGCTAGGCTGGATGACCATGACGGAACGTTTCGCGACCGAGCAGCGCAAGACCGCTGAAACAGATGTCACCGTCGAGCTGAATCTCGACGGTGGAGCGGTGTCGGTCGACACAGGGGTGCCCTTTTTCGATCACATGTTGAGTGCGCTCGGCAAGCACGGCGGGCTAGGCCTCGACGTGGCGGCACGAGGAGACCTCGAGATCGACGCGCACCACACGGTCGAAGACGTCGGGATCGCGTTCGGTCGGGCGTTCAGGGCGGCAGCGGGCGATAGAGCCGGTTTGCGACGTTTTGGCTGGGCGACCGCCGTCCTCGACGAAGCGCGGGTCGATGTAGCGCTCGACCTGTCGGGGCGTCCGTTTCTCGTGTACGACCTCGACCCCATCCGCGAGCGAGTCGGCGACTTCGATCCACAACTGCTCGAAGAGTTCATTCGGGCGTTCGTGACCGATGCCGGAATCACGATGCATGTCACGCAGGCGGCCGGACGCAACGCTCACCACGTTTGTGAAGCGGCGTTCAAGGCTATTGCACGTGCGCTTTCCGACGCGTTGACGTTCGATCCGCGCCGCGGCGGTGAAATTCCATCTACGAAGGGCATGCTCGAGTGAGCGCCGCCGCGTCGATTGCGGTGCTCGACTATGGCATGGGCAACATTCGCTCCGTCGTTCGCGCGGCTCAGGCGGCCGGTGCGACTGTGAAGACGATCGCCGGCGCCACCGATTTCGATCCGGGCGAATTCGACGGCGTCGTGCTGCCGGGCCAAGGCCATTTTGGACGGTGCATGGACAACCTCACCGAGACCGGTCTCGACCGCGTCGTTCGCGAGTGGGTCGAGCGAGCCAGGCCCCTGCTCGGCATTTGCGTCGGAATGCAGGTGCTCGTCGATGGCTCGGACGAAGGCGGAGTCGACGGGCTCGGGATTATCCGCGGCCGGGTAAAACGCGTGGGCGGTTCGGGGTTGCGAGTGCCCCACATGGGATGGGACGTCCAGACTTTCCCGGGAGCGAGCGGGTTGTTCCGAGGTGTTTCGACCGATACCCGTTACTACTACTGTCACTCGTACGGCATCGCGCCCGGGTCGAATCCAGGGAGCGTCGAAACGACGTGTTTCTACGGTGTCGAATTCGTTGCAGCGCTCGAGCATTCGAATGTTTGGGCAACGCAATTCCATCCGGAAAAGTCATCGACCGCGGGTATCGCGTTGTGGGCACGTTTCATCGACCGGAGCATGTGCATGAGCGCTGAGGCTGCGCACTGACGTGGAACTCTATCCCGCGATCGATCTCGTCGGCGGTAGGTGCGTGCGGCTGCGCAAGGGCAAGCTCGACGATCTCACCCTCTACGACCCCGACCCTGTCGGACGGGCGTTACGTTTCGCCGAGGCGGGCGCGACCTGGATCCATGTTGTCGACCTCGACCGTGCGCTTTCGACGGGGCATGACAACATCGATGTGGTCGGCCGGATCGTCGATGAGACGCCGGTGCGAGTTCAAACCGGCGGCGGGCTTCGGGACGCAAGAGCGATCGAATCGATGCTCGACGCGGGTGTCGCGCGGGTCGTGTTGGGAACCGTTGCGCTCACCGATCCTGCACTCGTAGCGGAGATGGCGTCGCGTTACGACGGACGTATCGTTGCCGCCGTTGACGCCGTCGACGGTGAGGTTGCAGTCAAGGGGTGGGTCGAAGGCTCGGGTCTGAGCGCCGTGCAGCTTGCCAAGCGCCTCGCAGAGTCGGGTGTTTGCGCACTCCTCGCGACCGAGGTCGGCCGCGACGGGATGCTGAGCGGCCCCGACATCGAAGGATTGTCCGACCTGCTTGGTGTCGTCGACATAGCGGTGCTCGCGTCCGGCGGTGTCGGTTCGCTCGACGACTTGAGATCGCTTGCTCAACTCGAAGTGCACGGACGGCGGCTCGCCGGCGCCGTCGTCGGCAAGGCGATCTACGAAGACCTTTTCAGTGTTGGCGCCGCGGTCGAAGCTATCTCATGATCGCGATGGGCGAAGGTTCGCAGAGCGATCTCGCCACGCGCGTGATTCCGTGTTTGGATGTCGATCGTGGCCGGGTCGTGAAGGGGGTCAAGTTCGTCGACATCGTCGATGCGGGTGATCCGGTCGAACTCGCCGCTCACTACGACCGATGCGGCGCCGACGAGATCGTATTCCTCGACATCACGGCGTCATCCGACGCTCGGGACACCATTTGCGATGTCGTCGAGCGCACCGCCGACCAAGTCTTCATTCCGTTGACCGTCGGCGGGGGAGTGCGCAGAGTCGAAGACGTCAGCCGGCTTCTCCACTCGGGCGCCGACAAGGTCGCGATCAATACCGCAGCGGTGAACGATCCCGGCGTGGTTGCCGAAGCCGGCGAACGTTTCGGGGCACAGTGCATTGTTGTGGCGATCGACGCCCGGCGCAACGGTGACTCCTGGGAGGTGTACACGCACGGAGGTCGAACACCGACCGGGCTCGACGCGATCGTGTGGGGCGCCAACGTCGAAGCACTCGGCGCCGGGGAGATTCTGCTCACGTCGATGGACCGCGACGGGACGAAGCTCGGTTACGACATCGAGTTGCTCCGTGCGATGCGGCGAGCAACCACGATCCCGATCATTGCCTCGGGCGGTGTCGGATCGCTCGATCACCTTGTCGAGGGATCGGTCGACGGCGGCGCCGACGCCCTGCTGGCGGCCTCGATCTTCCACTTCGGCGAATACTCGATCGCCGAGGCGAAGGCCGCACTGGCCGCAGCCGACGTTATCGTGCGTTAGTGCCCCGGGCCGCCCCCGGCTCAGAGGTCGAGATGGGGTTGAACCAGTGGATCTCGTTGAAGCGAGCGAAGTCTGAATCGGCGGAGACTATCGTGAGGCCGAACTCGATGCACAGAGCGGCAAGAACGGCATCCGGTACGAGGTTGGAGCGAAGATCGAGATCGCAGATCAGACGCCCCAGGATCTGTCGGTGGCCGGACGACGGCTGTGGCGCCCACACGGCCGGCGCTTCGAGCCAACCGTCGATGAACTCCCAGGCTTCTGCTGCGTTGAGCGGATCGGCCAATGCGCGTGGATTTGTAGTGATTCGGATGAAGGTTGTCAGGGACTGCCACCGGATAGCGACGCGGCGCGCTCCGTTCAACACTCCTTCGAGCCAATTACGCGCCTTTTCATGATGTGGGCTCGCCTCGTCGACCGAGTAGAGGAGGATGTTGGCGTCAATGAGCATCGGCAGTCAGCGGGCCTCGGGGCCCTCGAGCGCGTCGATGGCCTCGGTGACATTCGATACAAAGAGCGCATTGTGATGCGACAACTTGTAGTGAGGCCATGCCGACATTGCCGCCGCTACCATCATCTGTATGTCTCGAAGTGCCTTGCAAGAAGAACTCGACGCGGTGAAATTCGATTCGGATGGTCTCGTTACGGCAGTCGTTCAGGATGCCGAGAGCCTCGATGTCGTGATGGTTGCCTACATGAACGCTGAGGCGCTGAGGCGCACGCTCGACGGGCCGCACGCGTGTTTCTGGAGCCGGAGTCGCCAGGAGTATTGGGTGAAAGGCGAGACCTCGGGCAACACCCTCGACGTCGTCGGCGTTCGCTACGACTGTGACGCCGATTGTCTGCTTGTTCTCGTGAGGTTGAACGGCGTTGCCTGCCACACGGGTGAGCGGTCGTGCTTCTATCGCAGTTTTGGACGAGGGCTCGACCAGGCAGCGACCACTCCGCCGTCGGTTTGCGCGCAATGATGCGCCCGAATCTCGACTTCGACGAGTTCGCCAAGCTGGCAGAGAAGTACTCGGTCATTCCGCTGGCAATCGAGCTGCTCGGCGACCTCGAGACGCCCGTGTCGGCGTATCAAAAGCTGAGAACAGATCGCAGCTTCCTGCTTGAGTCTGTCGAACACGGCCTGCAATGGGGCCGGTTTTCATTTCTCGGCCGTGATCCCGAATTCGTCCTCATGTTCACGAACGGTGTCGTATCAGTCGAGGGGCATTGCCCGGTTGCCGTCGAAGGCAGATCCGATCCGCTCGGCGCCGTCGACGAAATTCTCGCCGCCTTCGACTCCCCGAACCTCGCAGGCCTTCCACCGCTCCATTCAGGCCTCGTCGGATATTGGGGGTATCCGACCGTGAGGTTCATGGAGCGAGTGCCCGACACGAAACCCGATGTTCTCGGCGTGCCCGAGATGCTGCTCTTCGGGACGGGGACGATGGTCGTATTCGACCATTTTCGCCAGACGATCATCGTGATCCGCAATGTATACGTCACCGACTCCGATGAAGAAACGCTGCGTCGTCAATATGGCGTGGCGCTCGACAAACTCGACGAGGTTCGCGACGACCTGAGCGCGGCGCGCCAATATAGGCCGATCGAAGTGTCGATTCCCGACGACATCGGCACCGTCGAATCGAATATGTCATCCGACGAATTCAAGGCGATGGTCGAGCGCGGTCGTGAATACATCTATGCCGGTGACATATTTCAAGTCGTACTGAGCCAGCGGTTCAGCCGTGAGCTCCGGGCCGACCCATTCGATGTGCAACGAGCACTGCGAATCGTGAATCCGTCTCCGTACATGACGTTCATCGAGCACCCCGAGGTGACGATCGCGTGCGCTTCGCCCGAAGAGCTGGTGCGTGTGTCCCAGCATCGAGTGCTCACGCGTCCGATCGCTGGGACGCGTTGGCGTGGTTCGTCCGACGAAGAAGACGCCGAATTGGCTGCCGACCTGCTTGCAGATCCGAAGGAACGGGCCGAACACGTGATGCTCGTCGACCTCGCCCGCAACGACCTGGGACGTGTTGGTGAGTACGGGAGCGTCAACGTCGACGATTTCATGGTCGTCGAGCGCTACAGCCACGTGATGCACATTGTTTCGACCGTCACTTGCCGTTCGCGGCCCGGCGTTCGGCCGATGGACGTCATCCGGGCCACGTTCCCCGCCGGGACCGTGTCGGGCGCCCCGAAAGTGCGAGCGATGGAGATCATCGACGAACTCGAACCGGTCAACCGCGGCCCGTACGCCGGCGTCGTCGGCTACGTCGACTACCGGGGCAACCTCGACACAGCGCTGACCTTGCGAACTGCGGTGATCCGCGACGGCGTCGCCCATGTCCAGGCGGGCGGCGGCATCGTCGCCGACTCGGATCCCGACTATGAACTCGACGAGAGTCGTAACAAGGCGCGGGGCGTTTTGGTTGCGATCGAGGCTGCCGAGCGGACGTTCTTAGACCCGCAATGAGCGTCCGACTCGATGACCATGCCGGATATGAGGCGCTGACCCAACCATGCGGGGTCATCGACCGTGGCTTGCGCGTCATTGGTGCGTCGGGCGCCGACGCGGCCGATTATTTGAACGGACAACTCACATGCGACGTGAACGGTCTCTGCGCCGAGGACGGCGCCGCACCCGCATGTTGAGGACGCGCCAGTCACACCTTGCACCAGCGGGGTTGTTCGTCGCCTTCAGGCGGAATCGCTCGAAGAGCTCATCGACGATTTCGTCAGATTCGGTAGCAGTCCGGCTCGATTTGAAGCCGTTGCGAATAGATGGTTCTGTTACAGCACGGTTGAAGCCTGCCTGACGCACCCCGAATGCCTCGTTGTCCGAGTCTTTCTCGTATTGCGCAAAGTTGATGTCGGCGACGTCATGGGGGAAGCATTCGACGAGTTCAAGGTCATCGCCGATCGGGCCACCATCGAACGCTCCGACGTACTCTTGTGTCGTGCGGAAATACTGCGGACAGTACATAGCTTCATATTCGTCATGTGAGACCAGGCCCTCGGCGACAAGGTCTAGCGGGAGTTTCCTGGCTAGTGGGCAGCGTTGAGGTGTTTGTGCTGGTCAAGAGGCTTATTTTCGATGTTTTTGTGTAGTACCTAGGTGGTGGTTAGCGGCGGGGTGTGTAGCGGTCGAGG
>SDBV01001426.1_pt1 | contig 36101 bp, 18 predicted proteins | sample 2277081 | NCBI WGS metagenome assembly SDBV01 (sample SAMN10402039, study PRJNA504765) | marine sediment metagenome | isolation source: marine sediment core GS10_PC15, 223 cmbsf | place: Arctic Ocean: Southern Knipovich Ridge | collected 2010 | reverse complement strand
TGAAACTGATCACCAGAAAATCGTACGGTTTCCGAACTCAAAAAGCCTACGAAACCGCCCTATATCACAACCTCGGCGCCCTCCCCGAACCAAATCTCACCCACGGATTCTGCTGAGGAAGCCGAAAGAAAGGTTGGTCAAATCCACCTTGCGTACGGCAATGCCAACGAGGCACTGAACCAAGTTGTGGCAATCCACAGCCAAAAGGTCGAAGGAGATTGACTATGTCCGTAGATTTCAAATACGACCCCCAATACGATACCGTTCTGGAGCGTCTGAAGGAGAGGACTCTGGAAGGCAGAATAGTCTGGCAGGAGACAGCCGAAGAGGACGTATTCTTGGCGGCCGTAAAAGGTGAGCAGACTTTCCAGATCAGGAAAACTTGCGTCATCGAATCGCTTGCCGAAGTGGAAGTGGTCCGAGTTCTGGTGAAAGACAGTGAAGGCGAAACTCTGTTTACGACTCCCGGTGCGCGTGGCGGAGTAGCTTTCGAGTTGTTCAATTTGGCAAAGCGCATTGCGACCGGAATTGATGAGAAGATCGACAGAACCGTGCAACTACTAAGCAATCTCTAAGAGCGTGCGGCTTCGCTGAATCCAGATCATCTCCAAGTTCAAAGCGTTCATTACGCAACCCACCAGCGCAAGTGTTTTCGGGCTGTCTCCGTAGAAACCGTCGTCATCTACGTACGCCAATTCCGGCCCGTTTCCTTAGACCTGTCCCGCCTGGTCTTCAGTCGGAGCTAGAGCTTGTTCTTGCAGAGACGTTCGAGCTTCCTCGAAACGGAATTCCCCCGATTGTCTCAACTCCTTTTCAATCGCCTTGTAGTATCCAACCACTCGGTGGACGTCATGCTCACCTTCGGCCGAGATTGCGTGGCGGATTTGACGGATTTCCTCGATCTCTTCCTCGCTCATCGGATTCACCCCGTACTTTCCTCTTGCACCTTGGCGAGGTTCTCCAACACCGTCCTTGTGGCCGCCCGTTGCTCCTCCAACTCCACAACGCCGTCGCGCTCTTTTTGTACTACGGCCTCGGGGGCACGCTCGATGAAGTTCTTGTTTTCCAGCTTCTTCCTCTTCGCGGCGATCAGCTTGTCGAGCTTTTCCAACTCTTGCCTCTTTCGGACGATCTCTGCCTCCACGTCGATCAACTCGGCCAGGTCGACGAAGATTTCCATGCCGGGCAGCGTGACGCTGGCGCTTAACGCGGGGGCCTGCACGTCCCGGCCCCAGGCGGTCGGGCGGGCGCCGGCCATCGAGGCGAAGTAGGGCTCCATGGGGCTGAGCAACTCGGCCACCTCGCCGTCGCAGCGGACCGAGAAGTCGATCTTCGTCTTCGGCGGCACGTTCTGGCGGCTGCGGATGTCGCGGACTGCACGCAACACCTCCTGGAACCGCGAGAAGCGGGCCTCGATCTGCGGATCCTCGCGCTTCGCGTCGCGCTGCGGCCAGGGGGCGATCATGATACTCTCGGCCGCCGGTTCGACCGCGTCGACGCCGCGCTGCGGGGCCGCCTCGGCCAACAACTGCCAGACCTCTTCGGTCACGAACGGAATCATCGGGTGCAATAGCCGAAGCAGCGTGTCGAGCGTGTGGGCCAACACCCGTTGAGCCACCGGACGCAACGATTCGTCCTGCAAGCGGGCCTTGACCATCTCGACGAAGAAGCTGCAAAACTCGTCCCAGGCGAAATCGTAGAGGGTCCGGGCCGCGTCGGCGTATTTGTACTCGGCCAACGCATCGGTCACTTCGCCGGTGACGGTCGACAGCCGGCTAAGAATCCAGCGGTCTTCGATCAGCAGGTCCTCGTCGGCGACCACCTCGGGGGTGAATCCCTCCAGGTTCATCAGCGCGAATCGCGAGGCGTTCCACAGCTTGTTGCAGAAATTCCGCGCCAACTCGAAGCGGTCGCTGACCACCGCTCCTCGCGGCAAGGCCGTGTCTTCCGACTTCTCGGCCCATTGCGTGGAGAACTCGCCGCCGCACTCTTTGCACTTCAATCGCGGCAGCACGCGGTTGTCGCGGGTCTGGGCGATCAGCTTCGAGCAGTGCGGGCACTCGAACTCGACCGGCATGCGGAAGTCTTGCGTCTCGGTGGTCAGGTAGGCCAGCCCGAACCGCAACGAGTCGGCCCCGAACTTCTCGATCACGTCGACGGGATCGACGCCGTTGCCCTTCGACTTCGACATTCCTTCGCCGTAGCCGTCGAGGATCTTGGGGTGGATGTAGACTTCGTGGAAAGGGATTTCGCCCACGTTGTGCAGCCCGGCCAGGACCATCCGGGCGACCCACAGCGTGATGATGTCGCGGCTGGTGATCAGCACGTTGGTCGGGTAGTAGTACTTCAACTCGTCGGTCTGCTCCGGCCAGCCCAAGGTCGAGTGGGGCCATAGGGCCGAACTGAACCAGGTGTCGAGCACGTCCTCTTCACGCACGAGCTGGTGACCCGGCACGGCGTCTTCCGGCAGGTCTTCCTCCTGGGCGCAGATCAGCCACTGGCCGTGTTGCTCGTCGCGCTGCCAAACGACGTCGTCGCGGCCGGCGAACGCCTGTTGCAAGTCCTGCTCGGCAGCCGTCTTGCAATACCAGATCGGAATTTGATGTCCCCACCAGAGTTGCCGGCTGATGGGCCAATCTCGCTTCTCGCTGAGCCAGTCGTGATAGCCCTTGGCGTAGCGTGACGGGATGATCTTCACCCGGCCGTCGCTCACCGCGTCCATGGCCGTTTGGGCAAAGTGTTTCATCTCGACGAACCACTGGTCGGTCAGCAGCGGCTCGATGGGCGTCTTGGAGCGGTCGGAGTGGGCCAGGTCGATCTGGCGGTCCTCGACCTCCGCCAAGAGGCCTTGGCCGTCCAGATCGGCGACGACGTTCTCCCGGGCCACCAGCACCGTTTGCCCCTGGTATGGCCCGGCGTTTTCGTTCAGTGTGCCGTCGAGGTTGAGGATGTTGACCATCGGCAATTCGCGGCGCAGGCCGACGTCGTAGTCGTTGGGGTCGTGGGCCGGCGTGATCTTCACACAGCCGGTGCCCAGTTCGGGTTTGGCCCACTCGTCGGCGATCAGCGGAATTTCGCGGTTGACCAGCGGCAACATCACCTGGCGGCCGTCACTGGCCATGTCGCGGAGCCGGATCAACTCGGGCAACAACTCCCGCTGCCGCCGCCGGACCTCTTCCAGTTCGGTCTGAAGGTCGGCCTTGATCTTCTCCGGGGCCGCGGCAAGTCGCTGGGTCAACTCGACTTCGGCCGCACTGAGGGCCTGGGCCGGGAAGGGGTGTACCGCCACGGCCGTGTCGCCGAGCATCGTCTCCGGCCGCGTGGTGGCGATGGTTACGTGGGTCGGCTCGCCGGGCCGCGGATCGATCACCGGGTAGTTGAAATACCAGAAATGGCCCGAGACCGTCTCGTGAAACACCTCGTCGTCGCTGACGGCCGTTTGCAGGGCGGTGTCCCAGTTGACCAGCCGTTTGCCCCGGTAGATCAACTCCTGTTGGAACAGGCTGAAGAACGTGTGTCGGACCGCCCGGGCGCAGATCGGGTCGAGCGTGAATCGGGTCCGCTGCCAATCGCAACTGCAGCCCATCTCTTTGAGTTGTCCGAGAATGCGGGCCTCGTAGGCCTCTTTCCATGCCCAGATCCGCTGGACGAGTCCCTCGCGTCCGAGGTCGTGCCGGGTGGTGTTTTCCTCGGTGAACAGGCGGCGTTCGACGACGGCCTGGGTGGCGATGCCGGCGTGGTCGGTGCCGGGCATCCAGAGCGTCTCGAATCCCTGCATCCGCTTCTGCCGGATGAGAATGTCTTGCAGCGTGGCGTTAAGCGCGTGTCCCAGGTGCAGCGCCCCGGTCACGTTGGGCGGCGGGATCACGATCGTATAGGGCTTCCGCTTCGCATCGGGCTGGCTGTGGAAGTAGCCCTTCTGTTGCCAAAACGGATACCAGCGTTGTTGGGCGGCGGCATGGTCGTATTGCTTGGGGAGATCCTGCAAGGAAGGTTGGGTCGACATCGTGTGGTGGGGCTAGTGGTGATCCTGGTCTTTGTATAGTTTGTATTCGAAGCTGTCGGCCAGGGCGATCCAACTGGCTTCGATGATGTTCTCGCTGACGCCCACCGTACCCCAGACGTCGTCTTCGTCCTGGCTTTCGATCACCACGCGGACGCCGGCGGCGGTGGCGGCCTCGGAGTTGATCACCCGTACCTTATAGTCGACCAGGTGCAGTTTGGCCAGGCAGGGGAAGCTGCCGTTGAGGGCCTTTCGCATGGCGACGTCCAGGGCGTTGACCGGGCCGTCGCCCTCGGCCACCTCGTGGCGGATTTGCTGGCCGATGCGGATCTTCACGGTCGCCTGGGTGAGCGTCTCGCCGTCGACTCCCTGCTCCACGTTGACGTGGTATTTCACCCGCTCGAAATGCGGCTTGAACGTCCCGGTACACTTTCGCACCAGCAGATCGAACGACCCGTCGGCCGCCTCGAACTGGTAGCCTTGGCTTTCCTTGGCCACCACCTCGGCCAGGACCTGGCCCATCAGGTCCGAATTCAGCGGGACGTTCAAGCGGCTGGTCAAGGCCGCGATATTGGCGCGTCCCGACAGCTCGCTGAGCAACACGCGACGTTCGTTGCCCACCCGTTGAGGGTCGATATGTTCGTAGCTGGCCGTATTTCGGGCGACGGCGCTGACGTGCATGCCGCCTTTATGTGCGAAAGCGCTCTTGCCCACGAAAGGCTGGTGCGTGCGGAAGTTCATGTTCACCATCTCGTAGACGTATCGCGACAGCTCGGTGAGGTGTTCGGTTCCGTTGGCCTGAAGCACTTCGTAGCCCTGCTTCTTGACGGCCAGGTTGCCGATCACGGAGATCAGGTCGGCATTGCCGCACCGCTCGCCAAAGCCGTTGATGGTCCCTTGGACGTGGACGGCCCCGGCGGCCACGCCGGCCAACGTGTTGGCCACCGCCAAATCGCAATCGTTGTGGCAATGGACCCCGATCGGCACGGGCAGTTCGGCCACGGCGGCTCGGGTGATTTCGGCGATTTCTTCCGGCATGCTGCCGCCGTTGGTGTCGCACAGCACCACCAGCCGGGCGCCGGCCTCGACGGCGATTTGCAGCGTGCGGCGGGCGTAGTCGGAGTCGGCCTTCCATCCGTCGTAGTAGTGTTCGGCGTCGAAGATCACTTCGCGCCCGGCTTCGACCAGGCAGCGGACGCTTTCGGCGATCATCGCCAGGTTCTCTTCCAGACTGGCCTGCAACACCTCGGTCACCTGAAACGTCGAGGACTTAGCGACAAGCGTTACCACCGCAGCGCCACATCCCATCAGCGATTTCAGGCCCTCGTCCTCTGCGGCTCGAACCCCCTTGCGGCGGGTCATGCCGAACGCACAGATCGTGACGTGCTTCAAATCGAGTTCGCCGACGCGGCGAAAGTACGCGGCGTCTTTCTCGTTCGACGCCGGATAGCCCCCTTCGACGTAGTCGACCCCGACGCTGTCGAGCCGCTCGGTCAACGAGAGTTTGTCCTGCAGCGAGAAGTCGATCCCCTCGGACTGCGCGCCGTCGCGGAGGGTCGTGTCGTAGATTTCGATGCGACGCATGGTTGGAGCGAGGGATTAGGGATTGGGGATTCCTGCCAACAAAAAAAACCCTCAGGCCGCTGGGCCTCAGGGCTTGATTTCGTCGGTCTCTTGCCGGTCGAAGCCCCTAAGGCCGCACCTCCTCGACAATAATCGCCACCCACACGTTCGCGCCGAGGGCGTCGACGAAGCAGCGGATCGAATTGGTAAGACGGTGCAACATCGCGGGACTCACTAGTAGATCAAGCATTAAACAGTGAAGTCTACTGCGGGGCGTGGTGTCTGTCAACCGGCGGAGGAGGATCGTCGAGGACGGGGGGCCATGGCCGGTCTGCGATCACCACACTGGGGTCGCCTAGTTCTTATCTCGTCGGTATAATTCCTGGCTTGATCTGGATACCTCTGGCCTCTGGAAAGAAGTGATCTCGCATGAGTCAGACCGAAACGCTGCCTTCCCACGGACCCAAAGCCCCGGTGGCAATTGGACTTACGGCAGAGAACCTATACGACAAATGTGTTGCCTTGGCGCGGAACTTGTGGTGGAGTTGGCACCCGGAGGTGATCAATCTGTTCCGCGACCTGGATCCGATTCGCTGGCGACAGTTGGACCACAACCCGATCGCCCTGCTCTCGGAGTTCACGCCGGAGCGGCTGGAGATGCGGGCGGGCGAACTGGTCCTGTACAGCCGGATCAATCACGCTTACCGGCGGCTGAAGGAGTATCTGGCCGAACCCCACACATGGGCGACGACCCATGCCGGCGTCCTGGGGGCCAAACCGGTGGCCTACTTCTCGCTGGAATTTGGCGTTCACGAGTCGGTACCCATCTATTCGGGTGGTTTGGGTGTACTATCAGGGGACCATATCAAGAGTGCCAGTTCGTTGGGGGTGCCCTTGGTAGCCATCGGGCTGTTCTACGACCAGGGCTACTTCAAGCAGCATCTCGACATCGAGGGCTATCAGCAAGAGGAATACATCGACACCAAGGTCCAAAACCTGCCCATGGAGCCCGCTCGGACGCCCGACGGAAAGCCGGTGCAGGTGGAGATTTGCACCCGGGGCGGCTGCATGCTTGTCAAGGTCTGGCTGATGCGCGTGGGGCGGGTGAACCTCTACCTGCTGGATTGCGACGTGTCGAGCAATAGTCCCGAGGACCGCGAGCTGACCTCCCGGCTGTATGGCGGCGACAACCGCACGCGAATCCGGCAGGAGTTGGTCTGCGGGGTCGGCGGGGTGCGGGCGCTTTCGGCGTTGGGAATCACACCGGGAGTGTTCCACCTCAACGAAGGACACAACGGGTTTGCCACGCTGGAGGCGATCCGCGTGCGGATGAAGGAAGACGGCATGCACTTCGACGACGCCCTGCGGCACGTGGCCCAGCACACCGTCTTCACCACGCACACACCCGTGCCGGCCGGGCACGACCGCTTCGACGCCAACCTGATCGAGGAGCACCTGGGCCCGTTGCGCGACGAACTGGGGATCTCGCCCGAGCAACTGATGGGCCTGGGCCGGGTGGAGCCGCAGAACGAGCAGGAGTCGTTCTGCATGACCGTGTTGGGCTTGAAGCTCTCGCGGCGGGCCAACGCCGTGAGCAATCTCCACGGCCACGTTAGCCGGCGGATGTGGGCCCATCTGTGGCCATGGCGGGTGGAAGAGGAAATCCCCATCGGGCACATCACCAACGGCGTACACATCTCCAGTTGGCTGGCCTGGCAGATGCAGCAGCTTTACGACCGCAACTTCCCGGTCGGCTGGATGCATCGCATGGGCGAGCCCCAGGACTGGCAAAGGATCCACGACGTGGACCCGGGTGAGTTGTGGGAAACGCATTACGCCTTGAAGAACCTGCTGTTGTCGTTCGTCCGCCGGCGGGTCAGCCGGCAGTGCCGGCGGCGCGGCGAAAGCGACGAGGCGGTCGAGGCCGCCCGAAACATCCTCGACCCCAACGTGCTGACGATCGGGTTTGGCCGGCGGTTCGCCACCTACAAACGGGCCGATCTGATTTTCACCGACCCGGATCGCATCGCGGCGATGGTGGGCGACGCGGACCGCCCGTTGCAGATGATCTTCACCGGCAAGGCCCATCCGGCCGACGAGCCGGGCAAGCAGTTGATCAAGGCCATCGCCAACCTGAGGCACGATCCGCGCTTCGCCGGACGGATCGCCTTTGTCGAGGACTACGACATCAACGTCTGCCGGCACATGATCCAGGGCGTCGACGTTTGGCTGAACAATCCGCGGCGGCCGCTGGAAGCCTCCGGCACCAGCGGGCAGAAGGCCGTGCTCAACGGCGCCTTGAACCTTTCGGTGCTCGACGGATGGTGGGCCGAGGCCTACGACGGCTCCAACGGCTTCGCCATCGGCCGAGGCACACAGCACGTCGACGACAAGGTCACCGACGCCCGAGACGCGGCCAGTTTGCTCCGTACGCTCGAGGAAGAGGTGATTCCGCTCTACTACGACCGCGACGTCGACGGGCTGCCGCAGCAGTGGATCGAGCGGATGATGAACTCGATCGGCTCGCTGGCCTGGCGATTCAGCGCCGACCGCATGGTCGCCGACTACGTCCGCTCGGCGTACCTGACGGCGTCCGGCGGGCTGAGCTGCGACATGAGCGCGCCGTGATCGCCGCGAAGCGTGATCGGGGATCAGCGTTGAGGGTTTTCAACTTCACGTGAAACGCCCGCGGACTGCGTTCCGCGGGACTTCAGGCGGCGATTTCATGAAGGTTCTCGTCATCATCGGCCACCAGCAGATGGGGAGCTTCTGTCACGCCATCGCCGAGACGGCCGTCGAGCAACTCCGCTTGGACGGCCATGAGGTCGTCTATCACGATCTGTACGAGGAGCAGTTCGATCCCATTCTGGCTCAAGCGGAGATCCCCAAGGAAGCCGAACTCGATCCGGTCGTTCGGCGGCACGTGGACGAGGTGGTCGCGGCGGACGGCTATCTCGTGATACATCCGAACTGGTGGGGCCAGCCGCCGGCGATCCTCAAAGGCTGGTTGGATCGCGTGTTCCGACAGGGCTCGTGCTACGACTTCGGCCCCGAAGGAGTGATCGGACTGCTTGGCGGGAAGAAGGCCCTGGTGGTGACCACCTCGAACACGCCGCGGGAAGCGGAACTGGAACTCTTCGGCGATCCTCTTGAGAACCTTTGGAAGGCGTGCGTGTTCAACTTCTGCGGCGTGGAGGACTTCCGCCGCCGCAATTTCGACTCGATGGTTCTCAGCACGCCCCAGCAGCGTCAAGACTGGCTCGCCGAGGTCCGCGAGTTGGTTGTGCAGCACTTTGCCGGCAGGGAGTGATTGGGGATTAGGGATTAGACACTCGGGCGAATCTCTAATCCCCAACCCCCAATCCCTCTTTACAATTGGCCGGCGGCGAGCAGTTCGTCGACCGCCCGTCGGGCCAAACGGCGCTGCTCGCCTGAGCGTTTCGCTGCCATGATCTGCTCGAACTGAACCAACCAGTCCAATCGCGGCGACGATCCCGACAACGTCTCTCGGCCCGCGGATGATCTCTGCGGGAGGGTTCGGTCGGTCAGAACGGCATCGTGCGCGGCCGCCGCTTCGACTGCTGCCGCATCTTGTCCGGCAAGCCCCTTCGCCGGAACAGTAATCAGATCCAACTCGTTGAGGAAGGTCGTTATGTGTGCCCGGATGATAAGCATGTCGACCACGTCCACGCGGTTATCGCGGTCGAAGTCGTAGAGGAAGCCGATGGGCGCCGGGTTGAGGAAGCTACGCTGGTTGTCCCGGGCCCCGATCAGGTCGGCGGTGTTGACCCTGGCCTTGCCGTCCAGGCTGACCGACTCGCCGATGGCGTTGCCGAAGTAGAAGACGTCGTCTTCGGGCAGCCCGATCGCGCCGCTGGCCAGGACGCGCACCTGGAGCCATTGCTGCTCGATGACGTTATCTTCGAAGAGAATCGTCACGCGATCGGAACCGCCTGTACCGGCGCCCGGGCGGACCGTGACCGTGGGCGTGGCCGTCACGGTGGTCCACCCGTCGAGATTCCCGTCGTTGCCGACCTTGAACTCGAAGTCGGCTGACGTCGGCTGCTGCGGCAGATTGGCGACGTCGACCATCAGGCCGTTGATCCCCCGACTGTAGCTCGTATAGTTGGCGAAGGTGGCCTTCTGGGCCGTCGGGCCGGGCAGCAGGGCCTTTTTGTCGAAGGCAATCGCGTCGTCGTCCGCCGGGCCGGCCTGCGGATCGTTTCCGTCGAAGAAGGAGTTGTTGTAGAACACGTGGCGGTCGACCACCCAGGGTGTCACCACCGCGTCGTCGTCGAGGATCGTGCCGATGGCCTGGGCCCGGGCAATCGGCTGGCTGGCGTCGTTGAGGTTGACCCGGAAGGTCTCGTCGCCTTCGGCCTTGGTGTCGCCGGTCACGACCACCGTGACGATCTTCTCGGTTTCGTCCGGATCAAACGTCAACAGCAAGGCGTCGATCGGCGCGTAGTCGTTGTCCTTGACCGTGGCCGTGCGATCCGCGGTGTCGAGCCGGACGGTAACCGGCACGGCGCTGGGCATGGCCAGGCTCACGCGGAACTCGAAACTCGTCGTTCCGTTGCCCTCGGGGAGGGGGTCGCCTTCGGCGTGCGTGGCGTCCTCGATGCTGATCTCGGTGTCCTCGTTGAAAATGGTGGCCTTGCTTCGGACGAGGTCGATCGGCTGGCTGGGATTGATGAAATCCAGGTAGAAGGTTTCGTGGGCCTCGATCTGCGTATCGGTGAGCACGATGACGCTGATGGTCCGCTCTAGTTCCTGCGGAGCGAAGGTGAGCGTCCCGCCCGTCGGCAGGTAGTCCAGATCGGCCACTGTCGCGGAGCCGTCGACCGTGGTGTAGTCGACGGTAACCGGCACGTCGGCGGGCGCGACCAGGGAGATCGCGAAGTCGTACACCGTGGTGGCGGCGTCGCCCTCGAGCTGGTGGACGCCGTCGACGACCGCGATCTGCGTGTCGTCGTTGAGAATCGTGACCACTCCGCGCGGGTCGGCGATGATCGCGCTGGCGGGGTCGCTCAGCCGGACGACGAAAAACTCCCGCGGCTCGATGTCCGGATCGCCGTTGACGACCAGGGTCACCTGCTGCGTGAGGTCTCCGCCGGGATCGAAACGTACTTCAAAAGGCGTCTGTCCGCCGATCGGCAGGTAGTCGTTGTCGGCGGCCGTGGCCGTGCCATCGAAGGTATCCAGACGCACGGTGACCGGATCGATGGGGTCCTGAGCAAGGCTGACGGTAAGGACGGCCTGCGTGGCGCCGCTGTCCTTCTCGATCACCTCGACGTCGTCGATACGCAAAAGCGGCAACGGCTCATCGAAGATCTCGGTCTTAAGCAAGTATTCTCCTCCGCCTTCCTCGGGGAAAACTTCCAGCGTGTAGGTATCGGTCCGCGTGGCGGTGAACACCAGCCGGGCGTTGCGGCCGTCCTCGGTATCGGCGTCGGACGCCAGAACCGTTTTGGCCGTGATACTGATGTCGTCGAACTCGATCATCGCCGAACCGGTGTAGGCCTCGGGGATCAACTCGTAGAAATGGACCCGCACGGTTTGGTCCGCGTAAGCGGCCAGATCGAACGTTTGGGTGTTCCATCGCAGGTCCCTTGGCGGGGCGGCCGGCAGGATGAATTCCGTGTACAGGGTTTCCAGCACGTTGTTGTCGGTGTCGCGGATCGAGATTTCCAAGACGCGGAATTCGACGGCCGTGCCGCTGCCGGTGTACTGAATGCGGTGGTTGGTCGTCAGCGTGCCGCCTCCGGCGGGGATGGCCACGTCCTGATAGAGTTCGTATTCCAGGCCGGCGTCCCCGTTGAACCCGTTGTAGGCGCTGTAGGTTCCACCCAGTGGCGAGGAAGCGAAGAACGGGGTTTCGAAGCCGAGGTTCGGATCGCCCATCGAATCGGGTTCGATGAAGGTCCAATCCGAAGCATCGTTATGGTCGCCGTTGCCGCGGCGTTGGAGCGACTTACGGGACGAATTGTTCGGCGCGGCCGCCGAGGAGTTCCATGACTGGCCGACCGTGATGTCAAACCCGCCGACGTTGATGCTCAGCGAGTCGATCTCGGCCTCGCTGTAATCCCAGACGACGAAATCGGCCAGGTTGCCCGAGTCGTCCACGAGCATCACCCAGCCGGGCCCCCTGACTGACCAGGCGATGTTCTCGCCCCAGGCGTTCGGGTTGGGCAGCGGCGCATCGTTTCGGTAGAGCACCTGATCCACGAGCATCGAAGGGTCAAGTCGCCATAGGGTCTGGTGGAAATCATTGATTTCGGAAAGGCTGGCGTCGTTGACGACCACGAACCAACCCGAGGTATTGACCGCGTGGCCGGCGACGTTTTGAATCTCGACGAAGTCCGGGTCGCCATTGCCGGCCTCGGTGATCAACACGGGCGAGTGCTCGGTGTCGCCGCCGGGGGCGACCGTCCAGGGCGTCACTTCGGCGACGCCGTTGCTCTGCGCGGTCCAGCCGGTGAAATCGCCCGTCTCGAAGGAGCCGTTTTGCATCAGTTCTCCGCCGGCCGACAGCGTCAGCGCGGGGTCCAGATCGTTGACGAGCGGAGCCAGCGGCGTTTGCGTGGTCACCACCAGCGTGTCGCCGGCGTCCAGGGAAATCTGGTAGAGATCGGCGGTATCCGGGGGCCCATCGCCTCCACCGCCATCGGCCCGCAACAGCCAGTTGCCGGGGAGCCCTATGCTGTCCATCAATTCGGGCTGCACGTCGTTGTTCATCAGGTCGTTGATGTCGAACGAGCCTGCGACCGTGTTGCCGGCGACCCACGACCGGCCGGCCGACGAGTTCTCGTCGAGCGACGAAGGGTATTGGCCCGCCGCCTGGAACGGAAACAGGGTCGCGACGAAGAACGTCCCGCTGACCGTGGTCGGAGTGATCGGTACGGTAGTGAACAGGTCGGTGTCGGGATCGGTGACCACGGTGTCGGCGGTGGTCAAGAGCACGGCGTCGTTGGGGTTGCCGTCGTCGTTGGGATCTTCGTAGAGCAGGACCATGACATCGGCCCCCGCCGGCGCTCCGCCCGGAAACAAGGGCGTACCCCAGGTCAGCGCGATCGACGTGATCCTCTCTAATCCAGGCTCGACGTCGAAGGCGTTGATCCACATCAGGTCGCCGCCGATGGACAGGCCAACGCCGTTCTCGCTGGAGCCGTCGTCGACGACGTAGGCCTCGGACCCGGGGGCTTCGGCGGCAAGGGCCGACCTGCTGCCGGAAAGGAAGCCCAGTGCCTGCGGGGTGTCGTCGAGAGTCCGCAACGGATCGGCCGCCTGGTTGTTGGGCTCGCTGTCGAAGACCAGCGAATCGACCACCACCAGGCCGTACTGGCCGTCGGCGTTGGAGGAGATCCGCAACGTATAGACGCCGTCGGCCGGAACCACGAAGTCGAGGATGCCCACGCCGTAGTTCTCGGCCGGCGCGCCCAGCGGATCGGTCGTGGCCGTAGCCAGCACGGTGGTGCCGTCGACGTCGAGCAGTTCCAATCGCGTCGAGGAGAAATCAACCTGATCTTGGCCGGCCAGCACGACGTCGATCGTGTGGCCCGCCCTGCCCGACAGGTCGACCAGATACTCGTCCTCATCGGGCAGGAAGATTTCAATCCCGGAGCGGGCGGGCTCTACGGCCCCCAATCCGAAGAGTGCCCCGCCGGCCACGGAGACGAGCTGGCGCACCTGCCCCGTGTCGGGGTCCAACGTGTACAGGTTACCCGAGGCCGTGGACGCGAAAAGGTTCTGGCCACTAAACGCCAGTCCCTCGATATCTGCCGCGGGCGCAGGCAAGGTATTGAGAATCGTCTCGGGCGTCAAGGGATCAAACTCGACGATGCCGGTACCCGGCACGTAGGTGAACGTCCGCGTCGCGGCGTCGCCCCCGAGTGCTCCCGACGGGCGGACGGCGGTCAAATGAGTGAACTCACCGCCGGAGAAACCCTCCTGGCGGCGGACCTGGACCGCGTCTTCGGCCAAGAAGATCTTCGGCGGCAGCGTCGAAGTCCCGGTCACCAACACGTCGTCGAGGTTCCAGCCGCAGAAGAACACCGAGCCGTCGGTGGGCCCCATGCCCCAACGGATGTACACGGTGGGCTGGCCGTCCGCCACGGCAGAGATGTCGTATTCCTGCTGGGTCCAGGAGGAGTCTGTCACCCCATTAGTGGAGTTTTCCCAGACCAGGGTCCAGTTCGCGCCGTCGTTGCTGACTTCCACCGTGGCTTGGTCGAAGAAGCTGCTCTCCACGCCGAGCCAGCGGTAGAACGAGAGCCCGACGTCCTCAAATAGCGACGCGTCGATTGCCGGCGTGGTCGCATAATAAAGTGGCATGTTGTCGGAGTAGTCGCCGTTGAGGTTGAAGCCGATCACGTTACTGCCGGTGAAACCGGAGGTGGGATCCGGGGGCCCCCCCCAACCGCCTCCTTGGCCGGTGGGCACGCCAAAGGCCCATTGATCTTGCAGCATCCCTTCCAGTGTCCAGCCCGGATTGGTGTTCATGTCCGCCGAGTAGATGATTCCGCCGGTGGGATCGGCCGCCTCGAAGGCCAGCCCATCATAGTCCGCTCCGGCGGTGGTTTCGATGGAAAGGACCGCACCGGTAGCCGGCTCCAAACGATACAGGCTCGCCGCGTCAACGTCGGAATTGAGGTAAAGCAACGACTCGCCGCCTTCGGCGATGCTCAAGCCGATCTGCGCGTGGGCCGGCGAAAGGGCGTCGGGGGCGTCGTAGCTGTGCAATAAGGCTCCGTCGGCCGGATCGATCAGGACGATCTGCCCGCTGGCCGGCTGCACGCCCCAGACCACCGAGTCGAGCGTCAGCGGTTCGATCTCGCTGCGGCCCACCACGCCGAAGCGGCCCGTGCTGCCTTGAGCGCCGGGGTCCAGTGAGATGAACGACTCGTCGATAGACAACTCGCTGTCCTCGGAGGTATCGACCGTTTCGGTCACGAGGTTGGCGCCGATTTCGAGTTGGAAGACCCCGTGCGTATCCCCGACGACACGCAGCACGTACGTGCCGTCGTCGGGAATTACCGTCGGCGGCAGCGACGCGGGCATACCCGGCCCCGGCGCCACCATCGGCCCGGCCACACTCGGCCCATCAACGCGGGCCAACTCGATCGAGAGCGTGGCGGTCGGTTCGTCGGGGTAGACCACGGCCGAGAGCCTTTGGCCGGCTTCGACCGCGACCAGAAAGCCGTCCGGGTCGCCGGCGAAGTTGGTCAGGCCTGCCTTGACGTCGGTGCCCAGCATCATTCCGCCCAGCGGCCGAAGCCGCCAGAAGGGATTCGCCTCAGTTTGGTCAATGTCGGCGGAGAAGTGCAGCACGAAGTCTCCCCCCGGGGAACCGTCGCCGGAAGGCAACGGGAAACCGGGGTCGCCGTCCAGATCGTTGCCCACCAGGTCCTCGAACTGCCCAGTGCCGCTGTCGAGCGTCAGCGTGTAGTCGTCCTCCGGCAGTCCCGGGAACTGAAGCGTCAAGGTGCCCAGCAGCGGATCGTAGCTGAATACGTCCGCGGCGTGTGCGCCGCTGAGCGTTCCTTCCAGCGTCACGTCCGCCTCGTCCAGATCCGCCGCGCTGAGCTCCTCGTCGAATTGCACCGTGATCATAAAAACCCCCGCGCCGGCGGGCACGATCTCGTCTTCCGTCATCGAGGAGGCGATCACCCGCGGCCCGGTCAAATCGACCACGAACTGACCCGTATACGCCTCGATCGGCGTGTTCTGCAAGTCCAGGATCGCACCGGCGGCGATGGCCACGTCGTGCGTCCCTTCACCCAAGACGGGCAGGGCGAAGACGACCGTGTTGCCGTCGGGGATACCGAAGATGCCGGTGGCTTGGACGCCGTCGACGGTCAGGTCGGACGCCTCCAGACTGCTCAGCAGCAAGGTGTCGCCGAAGTCCACGCTGAGCCGCCCGGGGGCGGCCGCCAGCCGCTGTCCGTCCGGCGGGTCGGTGGCCACGACCTCGAACAGCGGCATCCCGCCCGTATTGCCGCTCAGTTGCAACACGTACTCGCCTTTCTCGGCCGCCGCCAGCACTCGAACCGTGTACGTACCGCCGACAGCCGCCGTGTAGGCCAATTGGGCATTGCGGCCGTCGCCCTTTCCCAGCAATACGGCGCCGTTGTCGTCGGCGGCGACCAGGGTCCCGCTGGGATCGTAGAGTTCGATCGCCGGATCGAGCAGGTTCTCGAATTGAAGCAGTCCGTCACCCGGCGTGCCAATTCCCCAGGACAGGGCGCCGATCAACAGCTCGTCGCCGGCGTTTACCTCGAAGGCATAATAGTCTCCCGGGTCGCCCATCAGCGCCAGGGAATTGTTCACGTTCAGCCGGCCGCCCGAAACGGTGATGCCCTCCAACGAAGCCAGCGGGTCGGACGCGTCCAGGATCGCCGCTTTCACCTCGGCCAGGGTGGATTGCGGGCTGTAGGCCATCAGCATGCCCACGGCGCCGGCCACGTGGGGCGAGGCCATGGAAGTGCCGCTCATGTACCCGTAGCGGTTGTTGGGGAACGTGCTCAGGGTTCCGACCCCCGGCGCGCCCAGATCGACCGTGGTGGCCCCCCAGTGGGAGAAGCCGGCCTTCAGATCGTTCTCTTCGGTGGCCGCCACGGAGATGATCCCGTCGAGGTCGTAGGTGGCCGGGTAGAACGGCGACACGTCGTTGTCCTGGCTGAAGTTGCCGGCTGCGGCCACGAACATGATGCCCGCGTCGTTGCTGGCCTCGATGGCGTCCATCAATGCCTGGGAGAAGCCGCCGCCGCCCCAACTGTTGTTGCTGGCCACCACGTTGACGCCGTAGTCGGTCTTCATCATCGTGATGTAGTCGATGCTGGCAATCGCGCCGGAGGTCGATCCGCCGCCGCCGGCGCCGAGGAACTTCAGGGCCATGATCTCGACGTCCCAATTCACCCCGGCCACGCCGATCCCGTTGTTGCCCACCGCTCCGAAGGTGCCGGCGGTGTGCGAGCCGTGATCGGCGTCGTCCATGGGGTCGGAATCGTTGTTGTACGCGTCGATCCCGTAAATATCGTCGATGTAGCCGTTGCCGTCGTTGTCGATTCCGTCGCCGGGGACCTCTCCCGGGTTGACCCACATGTTGGCCGCCAGGTCTTCGTGGTTGTAGTCGATGCCGGTGTCGATGCCGGCGATGACCACCGTGGACGAGCCGGTGAAAAAGTCCCAGGCCTCCGGGGCGTCGATGTCCGCGTCCGCCGTGCCGCCGGTCTGGCCCGTGTTGTGCATTCCCCACAAGTCCGAGAACATCGGGTCGTTGGGGATGGTTTCCAGGGCCTCGACGACGTAGTCGGGTTCCGCGTAGAGGACCGCGGGATGGGCCGACCAGGCCGCCGCCGCCTTCAACACGTAGGACTCCGCCGCGTTTTGATCAAGGCCCTTGGGCGCCGGCAGTTCGACCACCGCCCCGTTGATCAACCGCAACTGCTTTGCTACGGTTGCCTGGTACCCGGCGACCACCTCGGCCTTCTGGGCGTCGGTCGCCGAATCCGTAAAACGAACAATCAGACGGCCGGGGGCAAACTTGGCCCCGGCGATGCTGTCGTCCGCCGCGGGCTCCGTCGTGTAGGGGGCGGTCGTGCCATGGGCTCTTGCGTCACCGGCTTTTGCGTCACCGGCCGTCGCGATACGGGCCGCCGTGTCATAGTCGCTGACGGCTGTGGGAGGCGACTCCGCCGGCGATGTGGCCGGTCCGACCGCGGCCCCTTTGGCCCCGCCGCCACCTCGAGACCCCGGCGGCACATCAGACAGGTAGCCCAACGCCGTGCCGGCTGGCGCCAGTTGCTGCGCGGTGGCCAGGTCATCGTTGCGCTCGGTGTCGAAGTCAGCGTCGCGGGTCACCAACAGAGCGTACTCCGCCTCGCCCCGTGCTCGGGCGTAATAGGCGCCGGCGGCGGGGGCCGTGAAGTTGTTGACGACCTGCTGGGCATTGGCGGCGGGCACGCCGGCGGCCAGCAGGTTTCGGCCGTCGTCGTAAAGCTCGAGCATCATGTTGCCCGACGACGCGGCGATGGCCAACGTCGCCGACTGGCCGTCGCCGAGCGTGAAGCGGTACCAGTCGTCGTCCTGAGCGAAGCTGCTGTACGTGACGTCGTTGCCGCCCCCGGGCCCCGACAACCAGTTGGCGGTCATCCGGTGCAAGCGGCCGGTGGCGCCGTCATTGCCGACGTTGTAGCTCAGCGTGGCGCTCGAGCCCGGCGTATCCCGGAATGCGTTCAACGTCGCCTGGGGAACGTCGAACCAAATCAGGCCGATGTTTTCACCCCCGCCGTCCTGGCCGTCCCATTCCACGATCGGCAACGTGCCGTAGGAAGAATTCACGAAAGAGGGCCCCGATCGAACGAAGGCGTCGATTCCCGTCGTGACGGTCGTGGGCGCCCCGGGGATGTTCAGAGACAATTGGGGTCTCAGGCTGGCCGAGCCGTACTCGAACGAGTACATCTCCGCGCCGTTGGTAGTGCCGGGGGTGGGGAAAATCGCCCAGCCGAGATTCGTCTGGCCGTTGGCCCAGGCCTGCACGTCGCCGGTAACACCCACGCCGTGAGCCCCCAAGGAACTGCTCATCGAAACATAGCCGGGCATCGTATCGACGCCGGCGGTGAGTCCGCCTCCACTTTCGGCGTCGCCGAGCACGGCGCCGCGGTCGCCAACTTCTGCGGGGCCACCCAGCGGAAGGAAGGTCGCGTCGAGATCCTGGGCCGATGCGAGCGTGTCGTTGGTCGGCCCGTCGTTCGACTCGGCCTCTGCGGCGGCGTTGAGGATCAGCCAAACCGTGTATCCGCCGGTGGTGCCCAATTGGCCGCCGACAGAGACCGTGTAGGTGCCGGCGCCGGTGGTCGGAATCGTCTGCAGCACCGCGTTCTCTCCGGTCGCGGCGGTGGCGCTACCCAAGGAAGCGTTGCCGGGATCCAACAGTTCGACCGTCGGCCTCAAGCCGGCGTCCGGATCGACCACCACCGAGACCGTCTGCCCGTCGTTCAGGTCGATCGTGAAACTGTCCGTCTCGCCCGACGCGGCGATATCCGCAATCGCCGCCGAGTCGTAGATCAAGCTCCCCAACGGCGCTTCCGCCCCCAACGGCAAGGGAAAGGCGTCGATCGAGAGCAACCGGCGATCTTCCAGCGTTTCGTGAAGGAGGCGTCTTCGGCCGATGGTCGGGCTTCGCTTGGCGCCGCTGCGCCTGAAATCCAGCAATGAAGAAAAGCGATCGAGCCGGGGGTTACGCTGAGCCTTCATCATCTACTCCTTGCATTGGGTGAGAATCTCCTTGCGAGAACAACTGCCACTTATTCTAATCCCGCTTCATTGTGCGTCAACAGCAACAACCAAATGGGGGTGAAAGCAGGAATCGCGAAAAACTCCGGAAACTTGTCGGCCCGTGCATGTAGCGACGGGCTCCCTGGTTCGCCCCAAGCAGCAGCGCTGCGCCAGCCGACGGCCGACGCCAAGAAGGCGTCCTTTGAAATTCGCATGTCCCGTGCGCTCGAAAGGCCCGCATCTTCCGGTCTCTATTCGCCCGTGCTCGACGGATCTTGGCGCCAAGCCCTCGCCGACCGGGTTGCCTCGCGCGACCGGTTCTTGGCAAATCGAATTCTAATCGCAAGGGCGATTTCGGCAGACCGATATAACTGAGGGCATCCGGGAATTCCGTAGTGGTTCTGCCGAACGTTTAGCCGTCCGAGCCGCTTCTCCCAGCGGACGCCAGCGTCAGCACAAACCGGGCCCCCGCCGCCGCGTTCTGCTCCAACCGCAAATCGCCGCCCATGTCGCGGGCCAGCCGGCGGCTCAGGGCCAGGCCCAAGCCGACGCCGGGCGCCGTGTGGGCCGCTTCGTGGGCGGACTTTGAAAACGGACGGAACAGCCGCCGGCCTGCCGCGGCCGAAACGCCCGGGCCGTGGTCGACGACGCCAACCTCGACCCCGGCGCCATTGCCGCCGAGGGTCAAGTGAATTCGCTTGTCCGAGGCGGCGGAAGCGTACTTGCAGGAGTTGTCGACCAGGTTCAATAGGATCTGTTCGGCGGCCGAAGCGTTCGCCCGAACCATGGCTCCGTCAAAGTCCTCGCCGCGTTGCACGACCAATTCCATGCCGGCTTCTCGGGCTCTGCCGGCAAGGCGATCCCGCACCGCTTCGATCAGTTGGTCCGCCGCGATCGCCTCGAGGCGGCCGTCGGCCCGACCGCGTTCGAGCCGCGCATAAGCCAGCACGTTCTCGACCAGGTGGGTCAACCGCATCGCCTCGGCCCGAAGCGTCTGGAGGTATTCCTTCCGCTGCCGATCGTCCGAGACCATGTCTTCGGCCAGCATCTCGGCATACATCTGAAAGGTGGTCAGCGGCGTGCGCAGCTCGTGGGTCACCGCAGTGACGAAGGAAGCCCTCCGCTGGCTCAAACGGATCACTCCCCAAAGCAGCGCCGCGACCGCCGCGGCGGCCAGCAAGACGCAACCCCAGGCGATCCCCAAGGAGAGCCCGGTGGGCGACGGAAAGCCGTCCGGTCCGGCGGTTGTGAACGACGCCGGCACGCGCCCCAAGATCGGCCCAACTGCCGTCGATCCGCCGCCGCCCGCATCGTCCACAACCGCCTGGCCGGGGATCAGGCGAACCGGCAGCGCCGCCAGCATGCAGGCTTCCTCTTCGGCCCCAATCGCCGCCGGTGCGAGGCCGGCCTCGGGCAGCAGATCGTCGACCGATTCGAGCAGCGTGGCCTCGATCGCCGGCCAGTCGAGCAGGCATCCCTGGACGTACTCCCGGCCGCGGAGGGCAATCCGCCGGGCGAGGACCAACTGCCCGTCGATCCAAAGCGGACTCATCAACACCCCGCGGACGTCCGTCGCAGGCAGCGACAAGTTATTGAACCGGTTGATCAGCCCATTTTGTCCGATCAGAGTATTCGAGTTGTTGATGAACGCCTGGTTGCGCTGCCGGAATTCCAATACGCCGCGTCCGAAGTTCTCCAGGTCTGACTGGCGCTGCTTCTGCTCGGCCAGGCGTTGCTCGGGAGTCTGCCACAGGGGGTTCGTGAGCATCGGGGCCGACTGCGGGGAGTTCTGCGGGAGCATCGTCAGCAGTTTCTCCCGATCCACCAAGGCTTCGACCCGCTTCAAATGCGACCGGGTGTCGGTCACCTTCCGGGCGGCAACGTACTGCGGCACCGCCAGATCGTAATTGGCCGGCGGCGGGACCTGGGGAGAAGTGAGTTGCCCGTCGGGGTCGAACTGGAAGTGGACCAGGATGTTCGGCGACGCTTCCCACAACAACGGCGAAGGCATCAGCCGCTCGCCGCCGCCGCGGTCGTTGAACATGGCACTGTACGCCCGATCCACCGGCAAAAACGCCAGGTAGGCAAAATACGGCCGGGCACTTTCTTGGGCCACAAACGGGGCCAACAGCGAGTCCATTCGCCACAGCGACAGCCGCACCTTCTCCTCCCAGACCGCCCGGCGGCGGGCGGCCGCCTCCTGGCGACGCGCTTCGGACTCTAGCTCCAGTGCCACGTCGCGCTGCCGCAGCGCCTCGTCCCGCTGCGCAAGCGCCTCGTCCTTTTGCCGTGAGGCCGACGATCCGGCGCGATCCAACTCCAGCGCGGCCAGACTCATCCACCCCATGGCCGCCAACACGACCGCCAGGCAAGACGCAAAGCCGATCCAGATGAGCCAGGGATGTTTCATGGGAGGTTGGGGACTGGGGATTGGGGATTGGAGTCTTACGTCGTAACTTCTGCGCGCCGTGCGCGCATGTTGGTAAGGGGCGGCCGCTTGCGGCTTCGCACGGTCACGGCATTTGGCCCGAACGCATGGCATTGCGAAGCCGCAAGCGGCTGTCCCGCAAGCTGGATCCCCAAAAACTTCTTGCCATTTTGCTCAAGACTTGATTGGTAACTGCCCAATCCCTAATCCCTAATCCCTCTCTCAGCACCAGCAAACATGTATCCCTTGCCGTGAACGGTCAGGATCACCGCCGGCCGGTCGAGATCCGCTTCGAGTTTCTCTCGCAGCCGGGCCACGTGCATGTCGATGGTGCGCGTGGAGACGCCTTGAGGAGTGATTCGCCAGACGTTGGCCAGCAGTTCGTCGCGGGCGATCGCGCGGCCGGAGTTTCCGGCCAGGTAGTGCACCAATTCGAGTTCCCGCTCGGAAAGCTCCGTGCGCCGGCCGTCGTTAAACCGAACTTCACGGCGAGCCAGATCGATCAGACCGCCGGGTATCTCGATCTCGGTCACCTCGGCGGTGCGCTCGGCGGTACGACGCATCACGGCTTCCACCCGCGCCAACAGTTCCTTGACGCTAAACGGCTTGACGACGTAGTCGTCGGCCCCGTCGCGAAGGCCCCGGACCCGGTCGGCCTCCTCGCCCCGCGCCGAGAGGATGATGATCGGCAGCACCGGCCGCAGGCGGCGGACTTCCCTCAAAATCTCCAGTCCGTCGCGTTTGGGCAGCACCAGGTCGAGCAACAGCAGATCGAACTGCCGCCGCAAGGCCATTTCCAGCCCGGCCTCGCCGTCGGCCGCTTCCAGAACGTCGTAGCCGGCGAAGCGCAGCGCATCGACCACCCCCCGCCGAATGGCCGGGTCGTCCTCGACGGTCAAGATCCGTAGCCGCGACATGGCGTCACCCTGCTGCTTTCGTTATCTACAAGAATACCCAATTCTCATCGGTTCCGCCAGCACTTTTTCTCCACCGGGAGGTTAGTAGGTCAGGGCTCGCCCTGACAGTCCTCAGAACCCGGCTTCTGGGCAAGCCCTGACCTACTTTCCTACGCCATTGCGTCAGGGCGAGCCCTGACCTACTACTTTCCAACGGGTGGCTAATGCGACTGCACGTACCGCTCGTAACTGTACTTGAGCCTCTTCTCCTCGCCCGGCTTGAGGGTCATCCGCCACGAGATGGTCCCTTGCCGCTCGGCCAGTTTCAGCTTGGTCGGATCGGCCACCATGCGGCCCCCGTCGCCGGCCGACAACGGTTTGCCCGGAATCGCGTTGTTGACCACGATTTCCACGTCGCGCTTCTCGAAATTCCGCAGCTTCAATTCTCCCTCCAGGGTCACCAGGTCGTAGAAAACGCTGCTGGAGATCTGATGGGCCTTGAGCTTGCGCTGGACTTCGCTTTCGGTCTTCGCCTGGGCGATGTTGATGGCGGCGGTCACCGGCAGCTCCCCGTTGCCGCCCCGGGGCGTGTATCGCAAGAGGTCTTCGCTCAAGGGACGCTCCTGGCTGATCGCCAGACAGGGGCCGGTGGTCCAGGCGGTGTCGGTGCGGTTGTGCAGCACCAGCGAGTGTTCCATGCGGTTCGGCGGCGACCAGCGGTAGATGTGCGCGTAGGTGATCTTCCGCCGAAACAGCGTGATGATGGCCTTTTCGCCGCGGCGCAGCGTGAGGTCCTTTTTGGTATAGACCGTGTAGTCGGTGGCGGCCGCGCCGTCCATCTGCGGAAGATTTCCCACGGCCTTGGCAAGGTTGTCGCCGTCGGCCGCGACCGCCCGGTCGACGACGCCGAACTGTGCCGCCGTGTTGCCGCCGTTGGAAAAGATGGCCGCCTGGTTGGCAAGCTGATTGCTTATGGCCACCGGCGCCACGGCGCTGCCGATGGTGCGGATCACCTGGCCCACGGCGATGGGGGCCATGTACTGCGTGTGGACGAAGTGCGGCACGCCCACCACCAGGTGCACGTCGGTGTGGATCAGGTCTTCCGCCTCGTTGACCAGCGTGCCGCGGAGACTCAACTCGGCCGTCTCGTCGTCGAGCACCTTCAGCGTGTACTCCGGAATCCAGGTGATGCCCTTTCGCAGGTAGGCCATGCCGAGCGTGGTTTTCTCGGGCTGCTTTTCTTCTTCGCTGACCACGTGGATCCGCAGCGGCAGTTCGAGGACCTGCATTTGGGTCACGCCTTCGACCGGCACCGCAAAGCTGTTGCTGCCGCTGTCGAGCACCACGAACTCCGGGCCGACGGAAACCAGCGTACCCGCCGCGGTGCGATCCTGGTTCTTGTACTTGTATTGCAACTGGACCTTGAGGTTCTTGCTGGCCTCGAGCCGGGCCCGCTTGGCGGCGACGTCGCTGGGGGCGTCGCGGCCGTCGAACGCGACGACCTCACCCGGCCCGGAACCGACGATGTCGACGGTTTGCTTCTCATCATGGGCATAGATGGCCAAGGTCCCAAACGCGGCCGGCGGAATGTGCTGCGCCAGGCACCAGCCGTCGCGGACGACGACCTCGCCCTGGCGCATGAAGAACCCCAACCCGTTCTTGAACACCGCCACCGACCGGGTCCGCGGCTTCCACAAGTGCTGGTTTTCACCCTCTTCCGTCGCCGCCGTTGCCGCCGCGTCCTCGGCCGCCATGGCCGGCGGTTGCCAGCCGAACACCGTCCAAACGGCCACCGCCGTCACGACGCTCTTGCACGGAAAACGACGCACCTCGGGTCTGCTCAACCTACTCATGCTCGGATCTCCTTCTGAAGGAAACACAACACGTAACTAGAATCACCGCCGGGGACGACTCCCGCTGGCGAGCCGGCCCGGCCGCCCAACCGCTCCAATTCTAACCGGAAACCGCCCGGACACGCGTAACTGATTTGTAACAAGAGAGGCCAGATGGTTCGGAATCGGGAACGTTACTCACTGCGAAGGTGAGCAAGGTACGGGATTTAGGTGATTCGGCTCAAAAATGGGCCTTTCCTGACTCCATTCGTACGATATAATTGTTGAGTTGCGTTGTGTAAAAACAGTCGCCTGCCCCCTCTGTATGGGGTACCTGCCGGAAGGGGCGATTTCGACCTCCGTTTACGAAGAGGAGATCCCATGAGCTACGCTGGAAACCGGTACGATCCTTCGATGGGCATGCTGGCCGCCCGGGCCACCGCCGATGAGCGAAGCGACTTCATCACCAAGACCTACCTGCACTTGGCCGGGGCCATCGGGGCGTTCGTGATCCTGGAGGCCGTGCTGTTTAAGCTTGGCATCGCGGAGAAGATGTACGGGCTTCTGGCCGGCTCCCAATGGGGTTGGCTGATCGTGCTGGGGGCGTTCATGGTCGTCAGCATGATCGCCGAAAGATGGGCCCGCTCGGCCGTCAGTGTCGGCACGCAATACATGGGCCTGGGACTTTACGTCGCGGCCGAGGCCTTGATCTTCACGCCGCTGCTGTACATAGCCCACCTCAGAGACGTAGCAAGTGGTAGCAGCATCATCACCTCGGCGGCGATTGCCACGCTCGGTCTGTTCGCCTTGCTCACCGGCGTGGTGTTCATCACCCGCAAGGATTTCTCGTTCCTGCGAGGCATCCTGATGTTCGGCGGGTTCGCGGCGATGGGGTTGATAGTGGTGGCGATCCTGACAGGGTTCACCCTGGGGCCGATTTTCACCTACGCCATGATCGCCTTGGCCTGCGGCTACATCCTCTACCACACCTCCAACGTGTTGCACCACTACCGCATCGGCCAGCACGTGGCGGCCTCGCTGGCGTTGTTCGCCGCGGTGGCCCTGTTGTTCTGGTACATCCTGCGATTGTTCATGTCACGGGATTGACCGTGCCGCATCCCCATCAAACATCGACGTGCTGATTGCCGTCATCGGCCACAGCCGCTGGCTCTGAGGTTGTGAAGAAACAGGTTTGGAGTGCGGTGACTTGTCACCGCTTTCTTTTTCCGACCGTTTTTTCGTGTCTATAGCATCGATTACAGACACACGTAGGGTGGGTGCTTGCACCCACGCGGAACACGTCCTAACAGCGAGGAATACGCGTGGGTGCAAGCACCCACCCTCCGTGTTCTCTGTGTTGTTGCTGCAGTCGGATTCTTCCCGATCAGTGGCCCTCGCTACTGCGAATCGGCCCCATGGTTTTCCGCAGTCAAGGGGTTGCCAACGGCCCGGGATATCGCTTTAATGCACCCGGCAGTGCTTAGCCCGGATTATTCATAAGGCTTGTAGTGGCCCGATTCATCGGGCCCAGATTGCCAGGACCGCATGAATGCGGTCACTACGAACGGCTTGTGAATAAACCGAGTTAGACAAATTTCCCGTAGATCGAAAAAGGAGTACACGATGTCGAAAACGAATCAACTCAACTTTGCCGCACGGCTGGGCCCAATCTTTAGAAGAGGGGTCTCTAGAAGAGGGGCCGCGCTGATTCTGGCGGGCGCATTGATGGCGGCCGGCTGCGGGACCGCCGACCAGAACGCGGCCGACGGCGATGATCCGGCGAGTTCCGCCGCCACCGGCCTCATGAAAACCCCTTCAATTGCGGTGAATCTGCCGGTCGAGCACAACACGCCCGACGGCATGACGGTCGATGCGGACAACAACATCCTGCTGAGCTGCCCGAATTTCAACCTTCCGGAGCATCCCGCCTGGATCATGAAGATCACGCCGGACGACAAGCTGGAAGAGTTTTTCGAGCTGCCCTTGCATCCCGAAACCAAGAGAGCCTGTCCGCTGGGAATCGCCTTCGGCGCCGACGGGAACCTCTACATCGCCGACAGCCAGGGCCTCGGTGGCGACGAAAACTTCAAGTCCCGGCTGCTAAAGCTCACGATCGAGGGCGGCAAGCCGGTGCGGTGCGAGTCGGTGGTGGAGGGCTTCGTTGTCTCCAACGCCGTGGCCGCCCATGGCGACAGCATCTACGTCACCGAGACCAAGTTCCAGCCGGCGCCCCCCGAGGGACAGGATCCTCCCGAGGGGCCGCTGGCCAGCGGCGTCTATCGATTCAAGATCTCGGAACTCAACGCCGAGCAGCCGATCCAACTCCTGCGCGACGGCAACGATCCCCATGTCGTCTGTCGGCTCGAGACCAAGAGTGAAGACTGGCGGGTCGGCGCCAACGGTTTGGGCTTTGCCGCCGACGGCACGATGTACGTCTGCAACTTCGGTGACGCGGAACTGATCGAAGTGAAGCTCGACGCCCAAGGCAACGAGGCCTCGCGGCGGGTCGTCGCCGCCGGCGACCCGATCAAGAGCACCGACGGACTTAAGGTCGATCAGGCCACCGGGTTGGTCTACATCGCCGACTTCCTCGGCAACGCCGTACACTGCGTCGATCCCAAGTCGGGCGAAGTGACCGTGATTGCCCAAAACGGCCTGACCGACGGCCAGGGCGGCCTGTTGGACAAGTGTTCGGAGGTCTGCCTTCGCGACAACCGCCTGTACGTGGCAAACATCGATCTGAACTTCGACGGCAACGAGTTCGACGAGCCCTACACGATCTCGGTCATCGACCTCGACGCCGAGCCGACCACCAACCGCGATTGACAGAGGCTTGGGGGGGTTGGGGATTGGGGATTGGGGGTTGGTGGGCGGCCGCAGGTCGAGTCCCTAATCCCCCAGCCGGAACCATACAGGGTCGTCCAGTAGCCGCTTGCGGCTTCGCACGGCATTGCGAAGCCGCAAGCGGCTGTCCCACAAGCTCGGTCTTCGAAAGTTCCTGCCATTTTGCGCAGGATTTGATTGGTAACTGTCTAATCCCCAATCCCCAATCCCTAATCCCCAATCCCTAATCCCCAATCCCCAGCAAGTTCTCGTACCAGAACACACCCAGGCCGTGGCGGTGGCCGGCGACCGGTTGGCTCTCTTCACATCCGAACAGGTCCAGGTCGCCGTCGCCGTCGGCGTCGAGCAGTTCGAGCCGATCGAACTTGATCCCCAGCGGCCCGCTGATCTCGTGCGGCGTCCAGACGTTCTCCGTGGGCGTCTTGTCGTAGGAAAGCCACATCACGCCCGACTTATCGCCGCTGGCCCCTTCGCAACTGAACACCACGTCGGGCTTGCCGTCGCGGTCGAGGTCGCCGACGGCCACGCCTTTGCCGGTGCCGGTGTTCTCGGGCATGGCGATGGTATGAAGCCGCCAACTCGGCTGCGCGTCCGGCAGGCGGCGAAAGAACAGCAACGACTTCGGCTTGACGGCCACCAGCAGGTCGTCGTCGCCGTCGGCGTCGAGGTCGGCGACGGTCATGAACATCACCTCGCGGTCGCGGCCGCCGACGTAGTGGTTCTTCCATGGCCGCGACTGGGCGCCCCCCGGGCCGGGGTTCTCAAGCCAGCGGCAGCCGCGCATCTCGCCTTTGCGATCGGTGCAAAGCAGGTCGAGATCGCCGTCGGCGTCGACGTCGACGGTCCGCAGCGACATGATCCATCCGGCCGGCGAGATGGGATGCCACTTCCAGGCGTCGAGCCGCCGGGGGTCCTGGGGTGCTTCGAACCAGCCGATCCGGGCGCCGCCGCCTTTACCGGCCGCCACCAGGTCGACGCCGCCGCGGCCGTCGACTTGCATCGGCGTGCAGAACATCCACGCCATGAGGTTTTTCGAGCCGGGGATCGGCTCCGTCTTCCAAGCGGCAGAGTCCAGGTAACGTGGCTTGTCCTTCGGCGCCCAATGCACGAACATCGTCCGCGTGCCGCCTTCGCAGCAACTGACCACGTCGGTGTTTCCGTCGGCGTCGAGGTCCACCCAGACGGCATCTTCGACGCTGGGCGTCTTGCCGACGGTCACGGCGGGCCACGTGCTCTTAGCCGCGGCATGGCCCGGGTGCAGGTACGCCCGCGTGACGCCGCCCTCTTCCCAGCCGGTGGTGACGTCCATCAACCGATCGCCGTTGACGTCTGCCAGTCGGACCCCGTCGGCGCCCCGCGAGGAAGCATCGATCACGTGGATCGGCCATGGCATTCCTTGAGGGTCACTGGCGGCGGTAGCAACGCCGGTGATCCAACCCAGCAGCAACACGACGGTCCCGGCGATCGGAACCCAAGAGTCGCCTTGCATGTGCGTTCTCCCGTGAAAAACCAACTGGACGGAGAGCGGAGCGATGTCGTTGCGAAACAGGTGTCACGCCAAGGCGCAAAGACGCCAAGCAGAAGAAAGACCTTTGCGTTTTGGCGCCTTTGCGTGAGGTTTCTCCCCCGGGCGATGCCCACGGGATATCGGCTTGACGAGGCCTTACGGAGCCTTGTCCGGCTCCGGCTTGTCTTCTTGCGGCTGCTCTTCTTCGGGCTTATTCTCTTCGGGCGGTTGTTCTTCCTCCGGCTGATCCTTCTTTTCTTCTTCGGCCTTCTTCTCGGCCTCGGCCTTCTTGGCGGCCTCCGCCTTCTTGCGTTCTTCTTCCGCTTTCTTTTCCGCCTCGGCCTTTTTCCGTTCCTCTTCGGCCTTCTTGGCGGCCTCCGCCTTTTTCCGCTCTTCCTCGGCCTTCTTGCGTTCCTCTTCGGCCTTCTGCTGCCTCTGTTTCTTGACCTCCGGCGGCGTGAGCTTTCCCGACATCAGGTCGTACAGCAGCGGTAACAGTTCTTCGGAGGGCACGCAATAGGTCTCGGTACGGCCGCCGCGGGCGATGTTGATGCCCACGACCTTGCCGCTTAAGTCGACCAGGGGGCCGCCGCAGTCGACCGGCCTGAGCACGGTGTCGTGTTGCAGGACCAAGACGAAGTCGTCGCGCCGCTTGCTCACGCCCACGCCCATGCTGTTTTGCATCGCGCGTTTTCGCGATGACGCCGTATCGACTTTTCCGAGTTCGGCCGTAATCTCCAGTTGCTTGTCCCCGCGTTTCACCTTCAGCTTGACCACCTCGCCGATGCGGTGTTTCTTGATCAGGGCGATCAGCTCACTTCGGTCACTGACCGGCTTTCCGTTGACGTGCGTGATCACGTCGTTCGGTTTCAAGCCGGCTTTTTCGGCGGGGCTTTTCGGGAGCACTCGCTCGATCGCCGGCCCATCCTCTCCTTCTTTGAGCAGGATGCCCAACTGTCCGCTGATCGGCGGGATTTTTCGCGGCGGGACGCTGACGGTTCCCAGGGCGATCGGGTCGTCAGCCAACCCGGCGGCGGCCACCCACTGGCCCACCGACGGATTCTTGGTGGTCCACTCGATGGCCGGAAGATCCACGGCGTCGATCTTGAGCATGGCCAGGTCGAATGGCGGGTGGACGCCGATCTTTTCGGCCGGAAGCTCGCGCTGGTCGCGCAGCGAGCAGACGATCTTTCCTTTCAGCTCGCTGGCCTTGGTGAGGATCCAGCCGTCGGGTCCGACGATCGTTCCCAAGGCGGCGTCCTTGCCGTCGCACTTGATGCGGACCGCACACGCGGCGGCCGCGGCGACCACGTCGCGAAAGGCCGCTTTGACCTCGGCGTCGTCGCGGCCGGCCAGATCGATCTGCCACGCGTCGCCCTTGACCAGTCGGTCCCAGTGGTCGTGGAAGAGGTCGACCGGCACGTGGAAGTTCATGTTGGTCGACCCGCCGATGCGGCTGTTGATGCCGATCACTTTCCCCTGAAGATCGACCAGCGGCCCGCCCGAGTCGCCGCCGACCAACGGGCAATCGGTTTGGATGACCATGTCGCGCAGCCGCAGGACGCGTCCCACGCGGATCACCGGCGGGCGCTGCTTTTGATAGCCCAGCGGATGTCCGATCGCCAGGCACCATGCGCCCGACTTCAGGTCGGCGGAGCGGCCCTTCTCGGCAAACGGCCACTTGCCTTCGTCGGTAATCTTCATCAGTCCGGCGTCGGCGTCTTTGAACATCCCCAGGGTCTTGCCTTGGGCGGTCTTTCCATCGGCGAAAGTGAACGTAACGTCGCGGCCGGGCTCGCCGACCACGTGCCCGGCGGTCATCACGTAGCCGTCCTCACTGACGATCACGCCGCTTCCGCTCGAGCTGCCGATTTGCACGCCCACCGTGCAAGGCAGCACCTTTTCGACCACCTTTTGAATCTGCGATTCGAGGGTCCGCAGTTCCGCCACGTTCTTCGGCGGGGCCACGGCCGTGGGGGCCTTCTCGCGTTGGGGCTCTGCGGCCGACAGCGAAGCCAGTAGCAGCGAAGTCAGCAGCACGGCCCAGGCCATCAAGATCGACATGTGCCGGAGGGATTTCGACACCGGCAGCGGTTTTTGGCAACTCAAGGCAGGACTCCTCGGGGCAAGCGTTGGGGGGGAGGCACGGGCCCGACCGGCAATATCGTGGCCCCAGCGCAGGCCCTCATTATGTTCCAACACCCCCAGCAATGCAAACCGGCCGAGAACTCGATAACTTAGGATTCAATGCTCAATGAGGATGACTTGGGACCGAATAACGCTATAATGAGAGTGATCGAGCCGGAGACTGACATAACTCTGCCGGGGGTTCTCGCAAGGGGTCAAACGATGGAAGAACTCGAAAGACAGGTGCGGCGGGCGTATCGGCGGATGGGGCTGCAGCGGTTCGCCAAGGTGCTCGCCTGGTGCTGGTTCGTCACGCTGCTGGTCGCCTTGGGGCTGATCACGCTCGACAAGTTCTATCCGCTGGGCGTGCCATCCTGGGCCTGGGCCGCCGGGGCCTTGGGACTCGGACTGGCGATGGCTGCCGCTTGGATCGCCGTTACACGACGGGCGTCGCTCGGGGCGGCCATCGAGATCGACCACCGCTTCGGGCTCAAAGAACGCGTTTCCAGCACGCTGGCCATGGCCCCGGAAGACCGCCACAGCGAAGCGGGCAAGGCCCTGATCGACGACGCGATCCGCCGGGTCCGCCGGGTCGACGTGGCCACCAAATTCGCCGTGGCTCCGGATAGGACGCTGCTCTTGCCGCTGCTGCCCGGCCTGTTGGCCGTGCTGGTGGCCTGTTTCGTGGCCCAGGCAAAGACCGAGGACCCCAAATCCCTCGATCCGAAAACACCGGTGGTGAACAAACAGGTCAAGAAATCGACCGAGGCCTTGCGCCAAACACTGGCCGATCGCCGCGAGCAGGCGAAGAAGATGGGCCTGAAGGAAGCCGAGCGGCTGTTCGACAAACTGCACGAAGCCGCCCGGGAGATGGCCGAAGGAAAAATCCAGCGCAAGGACGCCCTGGTGAAGCTGAACGATCTTGCCCGGGAGTTGAAGAAACGCCGCGATCAGGCGGGCGGGATCGATCAGATCAAGAAACAGCTCGACCAACTCAAGGACGTGCGGCAGGGACCGGCGGACAAGTTCGCCAAGGCGGTCCGCCGCGGGGACCTCGAAAAGGCGGTCGAGGAGTTGGACAAGATGCGGCAGGAACTGGCCGACGGCAAGCTCAGCGACGAGCAAAAGGAACAACTGGCCAAACAACTCGACAAGATGCAGCAGAAGCTCGATCAAATCGCCCAGGAGCATCAGCAGGCCCAGCAGGAGTTGCAGCAGAAGATCGATGGATTGCGTGAGGCGGGCCAACTGGCCGAGGCCGACAAGCTACAGCAGCAGTTGGACCAGCTTCGGCAGCAGGCGCCGGCGATGCAACAGTTGGCGCAAATGGCCGGCCAGCTTCAGCAGTGCGCCGAAAGTCTCCGTAACGGAGAGCCCGGCGAGGCCGCCGACGCGTTGGGGCAGCTTCAGAACGACCTTCAGCAGCAGTTGGCCGAAATGGAGTTGATGCAGGAGGCCATGGACCAACTGGCCCAGGCACGCCAGCAGATGAATTGCCGGCAGTGTGGCGGCTTCGGCTGACAGGGCTGTGGCCAGGGCCAGGGTGATCAACCCGGCTTTGGCATGGGCCGCGGTCGCGGCCAAGGGGCTCGTCCCGAAGCGGAAGACGATACCGCCACCCACCCCTCACAGGTGAAGGGGCAAGTCGGCAAAGGAGCGGCCGTGGTGGTCGGCGACGCCGGCGGTCCGAACTACAAAGGAAAAGTGGCCGAGGCCATCCAACAGCAGTTCGAGACGGCCCGCCGAGGCACGACCGATCCGCTGACCAACCGCCACATCCCGAAGAAGATCGGGGCGCATGCCCGCGAGTACTTCGATCGCCTCCGCAAGGGAGAGTAGAGGGAAGGGTGAATTATGAAGGATGAATTATGAATGGTCTGACGCGGGCCGTTCCCGATTACGCGGTCGCTGATTCATAATTCATCATTTCTTCCCGCCTCCGTTCCATCGGTTGGGGATGGTGAAAGAGTAGAGGCAGACGACGACGCCGGCGGAGATCAGGCTGTAGGGGGCCCAGCCGGGCGGTGTGAGCTTCTTTTGGGGGCCCAACTTCGGTTCCGTGTCCCAAAGTGATTCCGACGGCGGAGGGTCGTCGCGCGCCTTCAGAGTGACCGTCTCCACGCCCAGACATTCGACGCCGAGAATGACTGCGGTGATCCCCGCCGCCAGGAAAAACGATCGCCACATGGTTTGATCCTCCGGGAGATTGTGGATCGGCGGCGGGCCGCTTTGCGGGCAACTGGGGCGGACCCCTGCCTTCCTCTTTGTTGATCGACTGCTACGCCGGATCAACTGGAGCGGGCTGGCCACGGCGGGCCGCCAAAATGGCTTCCGAGGTGGCGATTGGAGCGACTGGGCCGTTTTTCGGGGATTATGGCAACAGGGCCTTGGCCGTGGCCACGACGTTTTTCACCGTGAACCCGAAGTGTTCGAGCAGCACGCTGGCGGGGGCCGAAGCCCCGAAACCGCTCATGCCGATGAATCGACCGCCGTCGCCGAGATACTTCCGCCAGCCCTGCTCCACGCCCATTTCCACGCCCACCCGCGCGGTGACCTCCGGGGGCAGGACCGAGTCGCGATACTCGGCCGGTTGCTCGTCGAACAGTTCCCAACACGGTAGACTCACCACCCGGGCCTTGATCCCCTCGGCGGTGAGCTCCCGATATGCCTCGATGCACAGCGAGACTTCGCTTCCGGTGGCCAGGAGAATCACGTCGGGCCGGCCATCGGCGGGGTCCTCTGCCTTGGAGATGGGGGCCAGCACGTAGCCGCCCTGCTGTAAGCCGCAGGCCGGGGCGTACGTCGTGCGGTCCAAAGTGGGCAGGTTCTGACGCGTCAGCACCAACGCCGCCGGCCGGTCGGTCCGTTGCATGATCGCCTTGTAGGCTTCGGCCACTTCGTTGGCGTCGCCGGGGCGGATCACGGCCAGGTTGGGTATCGCCCGCAGGGCCGCCAGGTGCTCGACCGGCTGATGCGTGGGGCCGTCCTCGCCGACGCCGATCGAGTCGTGGGTGAAGATGTAGAAGACGGGCAGTTTCATCAAGGCGGCCAGCCGCATCGCGGGCCGCATGTAGTCGGTGAACACGAAGAACGTCGCCCCGTATGGCCGCAGGCCGCACAGCGCCATGCCGTTGCAGACGGCGGCCATGGCGTGTTCGCGGATGCCGAAGTGGAAGTTGCGGCCGGCGTAGTCGTCGGCCCCGAAGTCGCCCACGTCGTCGAACGTCAACGTCGACTTGTTCGACGGGGCCAGGTCGGCCGAACCGCCCAGCAGCCAGGGGACGCGGCGGGCCACCTGGTTGAGCACCTTGCCGGAAGAGGCCCGGCTGGCCATCCCCTTGGCGTCGGCGGGAAACTCCTGCACGTCGGCGTCCCATCCGTCGGGCAACTCGCCGCGCCGGATCAGTTCGAGTTGATCGGCCAACTCGGGATACTTCGTTTGATAGTCGGCGAACTTTCCCCACCAGGCCTCGCGCAACTGCCGCCCGCGAGCGCCGATCGTCTCGCGGAAATGGGCCGGCACTTCCTCGGGCACCACGAATTGCTCGTGCGTTGGCCAGCCGTAGGCCGCCTTGGTGAGTTGGATTTCCTCTTCGCCCAGCGGGGCCCCATGGGCGCCGTGGGTGTCGGCCGCGTTAGGGGCTCCCCAGGCAATCACGCTGCGCACAACGATCAGCGTGGGCCGATCGTCGGCTTGCTGGAACTGGCGGATGGCGTCGCGCAAGGCGTCCAAGTCATTGATGTCGTCTACCCGGACCACGTTGAAGCCGTAGCCGCGGAACCGCCCCGCCACGTCTTCGCTGAAGGCCAGTTCGGCTTTGCCCTCGATGGTGATGCCGTTGTCGTCGTAGATCCAGCAGAGGTTCGAGAGCTTCAGGTGTCCGGCGATCGAGGCGGCTTCGGCGGCCACGCCCTCCATCAGGTCGCCGTCGCTGCACACGGCATAGACGTTGTAGTCGAACAACTCGAATCCCGGGCGGTTGAAGTGGCTGGCCATCCACTTCGAGGCGATGGCCATGCCCACGCTGTTAGCCACGCCCTGGCCCAGCGGACCGGTGGTGGTCTCCACACCGGAGGTTTCCCGGTATTCGGGATGTCCCGGACAGCGGCTGTGGAGCTGGCGAAACTGCCGGATCGCCTCCAGCGGCACGGCCGGCTCCCGAAGCGAATCGCCGTTGAGCCCGACTTGTTGCACCCCGCTGAGGTGGAGCATGCTGTAGAGCAGCATCGAGGCGTGCCCACAGGAGAGCACGAACCGATCGCGGCCCGGCCACATGGGCTGGGCCGGGTCGTAGCGGAGCACCTCGCCGAACAATACGTAGGCCGCCGGGGCCAAGGCCATCGGCGTGCCCGGGTGGCCGCTGCGGGCCGCTTGCACCGCGTCCATCGAAAGCGTTCGGATGGTGTTGATCGCCAGTTGTTCGATTCCGTTGGTCGAGTCAGCCATTTTTCTCTCGTCGCTCCTAGTGCGGCATGGCCGCAACCAAAGGGGATTAGGAGGTTTGGGGATTAGGGATTAAGGAATTGGGTTTGTCCTCGCAACCCTAACAGCCTAACCTCCTAACCACCTGAACCCTAAGACCTGTGCAAGCAATGTGTTACCGTCCGTTAACCAAGAATCTTTGTCAAAAACTCAGCGATGTTTGAGGTTGGCAGTGCAGGTATACTAAACCGCTATCCCTCAAAGGGGTTGGGAAACGCACTCTTTCGATCCGTCAAGTCTAGGAACGGCCGCTGCGTTCGTCAATGAGGCGGGCGACTGCGAAAAGCACTTCGGGTGGATATTTTCTGCTTGACATTTTCGCGGTTACTTTCTCCAATGACGAAGTGTATACACCAATGACAAAATGCACTCGGGCAACGGAACAAATCTCTTTTCGGAGGCTTTTCGACATGAAGACGCGATCCACTGGTCACCGCAATCGACGCCCGGCATCCGGCAGAACCAATGCACATCGCCGGCTGGGAACTTCGTGGCTGCATGGGCGGCGGGGCTCCCTGGAGGCACTCGAGCCGCGGCTGCTGCTGAGTCTCAGCGCCGGCGGCCTCGACGACGTCGGTTCGGCCTACCTGGCGGCCGATCATCATGGCGGCCGGCCGGAGGCATCGTTGGCCGTCGAGGACGTCACCACCGGCTCCGACGCGGCGCACGAATTGATCGTCACCTATACCGACGACGGAGAGATCGACGTCTCGGACCTCGACGGCCGGGACATCTTGGTGGTCGGTCACGGTTTCTATCAACATGCAACGTTTGTGAGAGTGGACGAAAACACCGACGGGCCGCTGCGGACGGCCATCTATGCGGTCGACGCGCCCGGCGGAACGTGGGACGCGGCCGACAACGGCGCCTATCGGGTCATGATGCAACCGTACCAGGTCAGCGACACCGAGGGCCATTTTGTGCCTTGGGGAGTGCTGGGCAGTTTCGACGTGAACATCGACGCGCCGCCCGACGAAACCCCGCCGGAAGCGTCGTTGACCGTCGAAGACGTCACCCACGGCGGAGGCTCCCGATACATTTTCCGGGTGACGTACACCGACAACGTGGCGGTGGACGTCTCGGACCTGGACGGCCACGACGTACGCGTAACCGGCCCGAACGATTTCGACGCGGCGGCCA
>SDBV01001425.1_pt1 | contig 36102 bp, 86 predicted proteins | sample 2277081 | NCBI WGS metagenome assembly SDBV01 (sample SAMN10402039, study PRJNA504765) | marine sediment metagenome | isolation source: marine sediment core GS10_PC15, 223 cmbsf | place: Arctic Ocean: Southern Knipovich Ridge | collected 2010 | reverse complement strand
GATGCACACCTGTAGTTTCCACATCGAATGCCAGTGTGTCCGCTCGGAACAAGGAATCGACGTCTGCCTCTGCACCAGTGGGGCTTAGATGTACAAACTGCATACCTTATCCTCTTTCACACCGGACTAAGCGCAGGTCGATGATCTCACCATTGTCCCAGTGAGCGAAGTCTGATCCACGACTGGAGTACATGCCGACCTTTGTCACCTTGTAGTAGGCGATCCACCCGTGCAGCTTCTGGCAGGGGATTACCATACCTTCCTTTGGAGTGTTGCCGTCAAACGGATTGATCAAGAACTCTTCACAAGGCAGGGTTATCGCGGCAGCGCTATGGAGCTTGCCTGCCTTGTAGAGGTCGTACTGGTAGCTGTTGAATCTGCCACAGTACCAGAACTTCTCCACTTCTTTCGCGAAGAGCCGTCTTGCTCGCTGCTGGCGGACTGATTCCAATAGGTTCATCACTTCACCCCCCATTTACTTGCAGGCAGACAGTCCATCATCTTACCTGCGGTGGTCTTCGTCATCCTCGGAATCTGCAGAAGGTCTTCTAGAGTACAAGCCCACCTCAGAGGTATCTCGCCTCCGAATGCATCTAGTATCTTCTCTGCGGTACCGACCCCGACACCTGGGAAGCCCTGCAGTATCCAGAGGAGGTCTTCCTTCCTGTCCTTGTACCCCCATGCGTCTGCACCCCGAGGCCGCTTGAATATCGTGGTATGCTTCTCCTTTGACATATACTCTCTCAGATACCTCAGATACTCGACTGTTTCGTCCATATCCTCTACATATATCAGGTCGATACCTTGGACTACCCTGATGCTGAGTTCTATACCACGAACTCCTTTCCTTGTAAACCTGTAGGTACCTTTAGGCACTCCAGGTACTACAACAGAAGTGTCCGGATAGTACCTGAATCTACCTTCGGCGAGGAATTGGCTGAAAGGCAGCTTTCGAAGCAGTGCAGCTTCACGTGCTATCCTACCGTCACGTGCAGACTTCAGGAAATCATGGGGAACTTGCTTTCTCTGGAGTCCGAAGAGACCATAGGGTGTAGAGAATAAGACATCTGCACCGCGAGTTTCAGGGATAGAGGAGAACTTCGCACGTGATTTGAGCTTCTCCAACAGATCGCCTTCGGATGGGGACAGTAGGAATTCAGGCATTCAGTTCCTCCTAGAATCTGCCTCTGTCTCGTGTATAGCGTTTGTCCATGGTATCTCTCCACGCTTCGTCAAGGTCTATTCCGTTAGAGTTAGCCAGACAGCATAGAGCGAAGAGCAAGTCTGCTATCTCTTTTCCTAAAGAGCAAGGGGGCTCACCTGCCTTCTTCGGCTTCGGTCCAAAGAGATGATTGATTTCTCTAGCTATCTCGCCGGCCTCTTCCGTTATTACAGCCAAGATCTCATGAGGTGACCAATAGACGGTCTTGTGGTGACTTACCCAGTTCTCAACCTCGTTTTGCATATCCTTTAGCATCATCTGCTCCTGCTGGGGATAGTAGGAACTCAGGCATTCAGCTCCCCCGTCTGCCGTAAGATCTCAATCATCTTGGCAGTGTCCAGTGCCTCGTGCAGTAGCTCACTGATTCCAGTCTGGCAGCGCTCGACGTCCATGTCTGGAACGTAGAATCTGCTCCTACAAGGCCTACGATGCTCCACGTCCGCAGCTTCTTCATCCGTCAGCTTCCGCGATAGTACAAACGGAAATGAATCACTAAGGCACCAGGCATTCTCCCCCTTCCACGAATCGAGTGGCCTATCCGGGAACGCACGTATAAGCTCGACACCGAGCTCTGTGAGGTCCCGACCGTCGACGGTGAAGTCTGGATCGAATGATATAGTCATCCCTCCATGGTGTGAATCTTTCCCGATCCTGTAGTTCATAGTAGTTCCTCCTGTAGCTTAGTCCTTCCTCGTCTACATTTAGATGCCGGCGGAGGAATGCGCTGCTTGAACAGTTTACTCCGTCCACACTTCTTGCACACACCTCTGTTTTTTTCGTCTATCATCCAATGATGTATGCAGTCTGATGTATCAGGCAGCTGCCTATCCGCTTTTTCCACTATCCTTATCCTTCGGTGCTTCAGCGTGCTCACATGTAGGACATTGCACTGTGTCGCTGTCTTGGTCATACACCCTCTCATTCCCACATTCGGGGCACACATTCAATGCCTCTCTGCCGTCTGACAGCTCCATTGTCGTTGCCTGGAATGGAGGCAGTCCGTCGCAGATATAGGAACCCTTTATACTGCCACAGACCCTGCACGCTCTACCACCGCCATGGAACGCTTCCGCAGCGGAGACGTCCACCACTCTGTGATCAAAGCGAAGGCACATTCCTACGAACACCCCGCAGCACTCCTCAGCGTAAAGGTGGAACTCACAACCCTGGTGCCACCAGCACCTGCCGATTCTTAGGTCTTTGCGGTTAAGGGTTGCTTCCCATACTGGATTCGACATAATTCCATTCGCCAAACTGCATGATGCAGTAACCACCAGGCAGAGCGGGACAATCCCGGAGGATATAGGTTATCATGACCCTGACTGCCCTGCCTGTGTACTTTTCTGTCATAGGATCCCATTCATGCAGAATCAGTGCGTTCCCAATCTGGAAGTTTCTGTCATCTCGCCTGTACTCGAACTTCTTGCAGCCGTCAATCACCGGCTTGAAGAACATAGGCCATATCTTTAGATTGTGCTCCATTGCATACCTCCTATGGTTTATTTGCTGTCTCGTCGTCCTCAACCCAAGGCGCTCCAGCCTTCTTACATTCTACGCAGTGTCTCGCAGCAGGATGCGATTCAAGGAAGCGGGCCTGAGCCTGCTCTTTGGTTTCACCTTCCCGCACAACAGGTATGTGGTGAACGCTCTCCATATGCTCTGCGAGCTCCTCGTCGGTTGTAGGCAATGAGCTGAAGTCGCTGCCTTTGAGTCCCTTCGTCGTGATGCAAATCCTGCAGGCTATCGGCATTAGCTGCTCCCTCCTTCGCCCATACCGCTACACGAAGCAGGCATATCCGGAGCCTTCTTACCGTGCACCTGCTGCCACTCTCTCATCAGCTTCGCCTGCTCTTTGGCAGCGGTTAGGATTTCACCATCAGCGCCGAGTGCGCTCGCGATTGATACCCAGTACTCAACCACGAATGGTGCAGCGGCATCCTGCCCTCTCAGCAGGAACACTGGCTCGTCGTCGGGTATCTTACCTTCGGGGTCTTGGAATCTAGCGTAGTCGGCTCTAGCGTGCTTCATCTCATCTCCTTTCGCCAGTATCCTCAGGGAAGAGGGGTCTATCTGGATGGAAATACTTCCATGCATGGACGTCGTCTAACATGAGGACACCCCGAGCATGATAAGCTAGCCAATGCGCACACTCGACAAGTGACGGGGCGTCAGTAGCCTTGAAGATGTCTTCATCCCGCACTTTAGCCTCGCGCAATGCATCCTTGAGAGCAGGAAAGTGCTCTACCTCCCCCGTGTGGGTGTTCATAATGAACGGCAGTCCCATCGTCTTAGCTTTCTCATACGCCGCAGTTATCAGCTGCCCCATAGTTCCTCCTTCATACTGTCATTCAAGCCCCGTCTCCAGGTAAGTGACCGGGATCGCCACGCATGCTAGGAATGCTATGAAGGTGCATGCAAATGAAGGAAACCCTGCCCAGTAATTGTCTTCGTCTCCCATCAGGGGCCAGCACTTCCTAGCAGAGACAATTAGCACCGTAAGACTGATACAGAAGGCTATTATCCACCACACTACTCTTCCCTCCCTCACACTGTCCCATGTGGGATCAGTAAGTTCCCTACCTCTTCCCAGCCGTGACTGCTCAGCCAGAGCCTTCCACATCCAGGGCACTCCCACGAGCAGTCGTAGATGTCGAACATTGCACCACTGTTTGTCACAGAGATCACAGTACCGCAGTCTGAGCAGACCATTATGGTAGCCGGAGTCCGCGAGGACTCGTGCTCCTTAGGCATCAGCCTCAAGGCTAGCCTGCATGCATCTTTGAACCCGCTGTTCAAGCTCAGATAGCCTGTAGCTGCCTGAGCCAAGACGCTGCGAGCCTTCCCCAGCGTTATCTCTTCAGACCCTTCAGCCTCTGCTCTTTTCTCCATTTAACTACCTCATATTCCTTCACCGTAAGCACGGACAGCCTGTACTTACCAACAAGCTCTTCAACAGTCTCTACGTCTTCAGGGTTAGGCGCGATGAGTGTGAAGCGAACATCGGGGAGCTCGACGTAGTGGGATAGCTCGCTCATAGCCGTCATGAAGAGGTTCCTGTCTGTGTTAGCCTGGAAGTTCGCGAAGCTGGTCCCCTTGATACATACCATCACAAGTGTTCTGGGCGGGATGTGCAGCCAAGGTTTCACACCATAGCATAGATGCTCTACCAGTATAACATCAGTCAGCAGCACAGTATCCCTGAACCCAACCCTGTCAAGCTCCTTTCTGAGGGCAGACCAGCGGTGTGCATAAGCACCCGGGCATCCACCCATTAGATGGAACACATTGAGATCAAGGACGCCGCCCTTGAAGTTCTTGTACCACTGAACCATCTCGGAGACACTGACGTCCTCGCCTTCAGACAGATTATCAATATAGCAATACGGGCATACGAAAGGGCAACAGCGCACCTGGACGATGTACTGCCTGTTCCAATGCTCCCACGAAACGCCATACCTGTCTTCGAGAATCTGTGGTGTTATGTCTCCTATGTCTGAAGACATAGGACCATCCTTCCATACTGTGCACGTACGACCATACTCATCAAACTTCTCAAGGCCCGAACGTGCAATGTCCTTCTTCTGCACAGGTCCAATCCTTGCCAGCGGTATCGAAATACTCATGCTGTCACCTCACCTTTATTGGGGGCTTGCCTTCCAAACTCCACCCCGCTACCCCTACCAGGTACTGCTTGGCGAAGTTCTTCACCGGCACACTCTTTATCCATTTCCTACCTCGATCCTTCTGGAATGTCGTCATAAAGAATCCTGACTCAGGGTCACCAGCAACCAGCAGCACAGTGTGCACCTTGAACGGTATGTGCTTCTGACCGTCGACCCTGACAAGGGTTCCCTTATAGAAGTCCCTGAGGTCGCTGTCTTCCTTGGTCGCGAGCTGCTGGTTCTGTATGGATGCAGAGGAAGTCATATACACGTTCACAGGCAGCTCATAGCACATCGCTGTGACAAAGTCGGCATTGTGGAGCTTGTTGATCACAACCCAGTCCTTCCAGCCGTCGAAGGCCTGCAGTCCAGGAGGCTCTTTCTTCTTGGACCCAGGTTGCCTCTTAGCTTGCTCCATTGCCTTGCGTCTCTCCAGGAAGTACAAGCCAATGTCCTGCTCGAATATCTCATCTGTGAAACCACTCTGGACATTCTCCCACATCATACCCATATGCTCAGGTACTACCCAGTCACCGTCCTTGACCTCTTGCTTGATCTTGGCAAAAGCTCCTACCACGCTGCCATACCAGCAGTTGGGGTCTGTCTGCTCAATGTCACCAAGCCACCTAGGAGTGAAGTAGTACTTGATGTTCTGCACGTCGGGGAACTCGGACTCCCAGACGCTGACTACGCCGTCATCAGGATCCAGAACGTGGAACGTCGACTTCGGCAGCCAACGCGCTATCGTCAGCCAGTTGTAGGTCTTCCCACTCCCAGCGCGGCCTATTGCCAGGATGCGCTCATACCTTCTAGGCATGTGTGCACCTCCCTCTAACAACCGGGTGGTCTTCGTGGGCAGATTCATGCTTCTCAATAGCGTAATCAAGAAGGGCCGTCCAGTGCCTGTATGGGTTCTCGAGGTTACCGTTGGCATCTCTTGGTGCTAGGTCGGCGATAGCGGATCTGACAGCTCTCGCTTTGGGAATATCAGTAATCAATACGCACCTCCCCTGCACATGCTGTGGTATCCACAGTATTTCTCGTCACACCACCAACCCATACAGTTCGGCGGGTAGATACCTGCATGCATCGATGCCCACACCTGCTGTGCCATCCTAAGGAACCAGATGAGGTCAGCTGAAGACTTAGGAGTGCGGATCACCTGTATCTTAGGTCTCTGTATCTTCAGCGCGATGTGGTAATCGAAGTCCACAGGGTGCATAGTCATCAGGCCGTAGGCTGAAGGCTGCAGCTCCCTGTCCATCTCGGCTTGGGTCTTGGACCTGGCTGAGGTTTTGTGGTCTATTATCTTGCCCTCAACAGTCTCCAAGTCCAGCCTCCCCACTATCTTCATAGCGCCGACTTCGACCTCGCACGACTTCTCGACGGCAGCTGGCTGTACCAAAGAAGCCATATCACGCTGGTATGCTTTCACCAGAGAGACTCCGACGTCCTTGGCAGTCCCAGTATCTTCCTCATCGTCCTCTAGGCTCTCGAACTCCTGCTGCTCACCGTCCTCTACCGTTATCCGACGGGTGATCTGCCTATCCCAGGACGTGGAAAAGGCATCCAGCACATCGCCGACAGGCAGGTCCAGCATGGACCGCATCTTCTGCATGAAGTTCATCGCTAGAGCATCATGGTACGCGGAGCCCACAATGAGCGAGATGCTGGGTGGGGATATGATACCTTTGATGTACCTGTACTCCCACTGCCTCGGGCACTTAAGGTACATCGAGATTTGAGATGGTGAGATGTGGTCGAGAGTAATCATCCTTTACCTCCTATCCTTATTCACTAGCCGACAATTGCAGCGAAAGTCTATCAACCATGGACTGAGTCTCTCGCACTGAATGTTCAAGGTTATCCAGCCTGTGACTGAGCGCAGATACCTCATGTGAGCCCGCCTTTCTATATACCTCGCTTTTGAGCTGACGTATCTCGCCCTCGAGTACATGTATGCTCTGCTGAAGCCTGCCAATCTCCGTCCAAGGTGCTTGCTGCATTGTTCTCCCTCGCTCTTTAGATGGGGGCGTTACCCTGCCGGACTCCCTTCTCAAATGCCTCCACTATATCAGTCACGAGAATATCTCTCCAGTGTGGGTCAACTGTCAAACCCACTCTCTTGGTCCTTAACAGTTCGTGCAGTCTCTCCCTGACGGCAAAGTTCTCACCATCGGATAATCTCAGTTCGTTGCCCCATAGTCCCCTGTTGCGGCCTATACGCTTGCACAGGACTACAGCAGGACCTTCGTGCTCAGGCCAGAGGACAGTTATTTCTTCGACCCAGTCTCTGAGCAGGGACAGGGTTGCAAGCCAGTGTGTAACCTCTGTAAACCTCGGCACCAGCCACTTAAAGCAGGCATCCAGGCTGTGAGTGAACGGTTCGCTGTAGACTTCGTTGCCGTTCTTATCTTTGAAGTACATCTGTCCACGAATATGATACTCACACGGGGCTGTCCATTTGAAGTCGGTCAGTTCGCAGAACTCAGCCAGCTTCTGGTTCTTCCCTTCTCTGTCCACTTTACTCCCTCTCCCTTATCTCCAAATTATCTCTTCGCGATCTGGACAACACATATCACTGCTACCACACCAGCCACCGCCATTATCACATAACTAACCATCCTGTACAGCTCAGCGTCGTCCTTCGATATACTCGAGAACCACCATCCCATCCCCCAAAGCTGGTCTCCGACCACTATAGCAGCAGATGCCTTTTCATATAAGGCGTAGCCGAACACACCGCTTAGCACCGAGACGAGCAAGAACAGAATCGCTGTAAACATCTTCCACACCTCTTTCGGTTCCGTACTTCCCTCAGGAAGACGAGAGGAGGAGACTCCATCCTCCGACTAGTCTCCTCCCCTATCTCTTATGACTCTGGGCCTTTAGCCTGCGTGATGAGTAGCCCAGAACCCAGTCTCCGAGTCATCGAGCACCTGAGACAACAGGTCGTCACTGGAAGCAACTTCTGCGATCTTGAGTGCTGCCGCCTGGAATGCAGGAAGCTCCATGTTCTTCGCTAGAACAGTAAGCTTGGACGCCACAGTGCTGTCCCCTGGTGTAGCCTTAGCAGCCTTAGCAGCCTTAGGAGCTCCGGCCTTAGGCTCGGCCGCTGCCGACATGTCCATCTTCCCCAGGAATTCAGTAGGCATAGGGGACGTTCTCGTCTCCCCTTCCTTGAGTGTCTTGTGGGGAGCCTGCTTCCAATGGAAGCCCAGTCCTTCCCACGACTTGGCGACCAACGGGGTACCGTGCTTCTTCATTGGGACCTGCAGGTCTATGACCACCGCGTCTATCAGCTGGCCATAGACTGCACTCTTGACGATCTTTCCCCTCGTCGGGTGAGAGATTTCGTTTCCGTCATCACTCGGAATCCAACCTCCTCCAACTGAGTAGCCTTGGGAGCCTACGATCTCGCCATCAGAGCTCGCGAAGTCTACCAAGAAGTGGACTGGGGGACTGGCACCGGCATCGATAGCCTGACTGTACTCGTCTCTAAGAGGACTACCGAATCTTGGATTGGCTATCCAAGCGTCGATGTCGTCTATGAGACCTGTTATAGTCTCCCAGTCTTCGTCTGTTCCTACGAGCATCTTTTCTTCTACCACCCTTTTCTCCTTCCTATTTGACAGTAGTCACTAGGGATAGTTCCAGGTATTAGTCCATTTCCACCTCCTACTTGATGAGACGCTTCCGTAAGCCTATAGCAACAGCATGGGCTAGAGTCTCGGCTCCAAGCTTGGCTTTCAGCTTAGCCGAGACCTGGTTCATGCAGTTCTCGGTCTTGTTGACTTCTCTTGCGGACTGTTTGGCGCTCATGCCGTCTGCTATGTGCTGCAGACAACGGAGTTGCATCTCGGTTAGCTCTTTCTTCATAGCAGTTTCGCCTGCTGTCTTCTAACGATTCCTTCTATTTCGCTTCAAAAACCTCTATGGTGGCGACAGCTTCAGGGTTGAGATGCCCCTCAGCAGCCGGTCCATAGATGGATTGGGGCGCCGACCCACCTATAGTAATCTTGCTAGCCTCTGTGAACCTTGATTCTTGAGGACGCAGAAATACTGATCCTGACGAAACATCACTCAGGTTGAGAAAGATGTTTGACTTGGTGACGTTGGTTATCTTTAGAACCATTCAACATCTCCTTCTTCCGCCTAAATATCCTACGGCGGGTGAGGCTTACGATGGCTATATCCTTCTTTAGATCACAGCTTATGGTAACCCGCTCATAACGCTTGACGCGGACCCTGCCGATGTATTCTCTGACATTGCCGTCGCCGTCGTGGAATGTAAAATTGCTCAGATATCCACCACCAATGGTCGCCTTGACTTCGGTATCTTTATCTACCACAATCCACCTTTCTATCAGGTAATCAATGCTTCTTCAAACCACTCCGGGAACAGCGCCTTGTTCTTGTCGTGCAGTCTCCCGAACTGTTCGTCCAGGATGTACGTCGTCGCCTTGTCATTCTCGCTTCTCACTGCTCGTCCGGACATCTGGATGACTGTACTCGCAGCCTTGTGAGCATACCAGTGGTCTCCATCCCTGCTCGCATAGACTCGCTTCTTTATCTGAGGATCCCCCAAGTTCGGGTACGGGACCTTGGCGATTATAACGACCCTACATTCTTCCTCAGGCAGGTCCACACCCCTCTCCATACTAGGGGAGATAAGAACTCGTGGCTCCCTGGATTTCTTGAACTCCTCAAGGCGCTCCACCCTGTCACCAGTGGAATGAGACATGAGCCTGCCTTTGTGGTTCAGGTTGTTCATCAGGAAGTCGCGGATCTTATAGCTCACAGTATGGACCAGGATCTTCTCATCAAAGTGCTTCACTAATATCCTGTCCACTGCCCTGGCAAGCGATGGGAGCTCAGCAGTCATGGTCTTGAACGTCATGTTAGCACTAGGCTCGAAGAACACAGGTCTGTTCTCCTTCGGAAAGAGTGACGGCAGTCGATAATACTGGTAGGTCCTCTCATGCAAGCTCAGTCCGACGTTCCGGTCCATCTGCTTGGGGTCAAGTATGGTAGCACTCATCCCGACAACCTTCTTGGCATTCTTCCAGAGTACTTTCTCAGAATACTTCGACACCCAAACGGGCTTGAACGTCCAGCGGTCATTCTCAGGATACCAGACCCAACTACCGTCGACGTTGTGAATGAAGGAATAGAGCTTGGAGAGCAGCTTCTCAAGGTCCTTAGCCCTTCTAATAGATTCTATGGGTACGGTGCCCCACTCATCAACCGCATTTATGACCTCAAGAAGCTTCTCGTGCTCTATAGAGAAGTGTCTGAATGTAGGCTCAGCCCATTCGACCCAGCTTTCAAACTTGGTCTTGAACTTAGGAGGCGGCACGTCTAGTCTGTCGAGCTGCTTCTGGGTGATTATGAACTGAATGAAGCCCATAAGCTGATCTTCAATAGTATCACACTCGTCTACTATCAGCATATCGGTTCCTCTGAACAGACTCTTCTGTACGTAGTTGGTTTCTGAGAGGAAGTATGCGGTATTGAGCACCGCAAGTGGGGCTCTTGCCGCTTCTAGCTTCGCCACCATGTACGGACAGTCACCCTGCTTGTGGCACGGTCGCTTATCAGAGTTTGTGCAGTGCTCTGCAGATATAGACGGGAACAGCTTAGGCATATTCAGGCACTTGTAGTTGCCTCTGCCTTTGAGCGTCCGGGCATATGGGAAGTCCGCCAGGAGCTGATCCTGAAGCTGCTTAGTGGTACATAGGTAGACAGCCCTGTTACCCGACATCTTCTGGATAGCTGCTCCAGTAAGGGACTTCCCACTGCCCGTCGGCGCATCAAGGAGGAAGCAATACTCCTCTGACTGCCTTATCTTAACGATAGAGACCAGCTGAAGTGGCCTCCAGGAGTTGAACTTCTCAGGCAAACCGAGCTTATCAGGTGTTAGCATCTTTCGTTATTCCTCTAGTATGTGACCATAGTCTCTATGGATCTTCTTCTCATACAACTGGCGGGTGTACCCCTGAGGCATTGCCTCCACGTTCGCAAGTACCCGCTTTATCACTTTGGCAGCCTCAAACTTACCGGATATTGGATCCTGCATCCTATCATTGACTATAGCATCCAGCCGCTGCAGCTTATCGCGGAAGTCCTTGTCCAACTCTTCCTCTTCGAGAATCTGCTGAATGACGAGGATTCGAGCGAATGCTTCATCAACTTTCCCAGACTGCAATACCACTCTCAGATATGCTATCCGATGCACCAAGGCGTCACGCATTACGTCTCCGTACGTGCGGTAGGGGAACTTCTTAGACTGGAATATCTCCTCCACTACCGCCATCAGTTCCGGCTGTATACGCAGATTCAGCTGCGCCGAGTGGCCTCTCTTATCCGAGGCTCTAGGGTAGAACTCGTCAATACTGTAGGTCGTGCTGTCCACTGATGTCTCCCAGGATTTGGCATCCGCTTCTTTGACTGGTGCTTTAGGTGGCATTGTCTTTTCTCCTCTTCTGTATTGCTGCTAGTACGTCTGCTAGGATATCCAGCGATTCTTTTGGGAATCCTCTAAGCAGGGACGCGTCAAGCGGACGGCCTTTCACCATCCACTTGATAAGATTAGTCAATCTTATCTGTTCAACCTTTGGTAGCTTGAGAAATCTGTTCTGTATACTTTCCATCCTACGGCCCTTATATAATACTATAGGAAATTGCAAAGCTGCGGATAATTCCGACAGATCGATATAAGTCTGCAAGCTAGTAGGCTTGCAGGTTTGCAGGCTATTATGTGTACTTGAAAGGCCTGCGTTAACTGCATACTAGTAGGCTCTGAAATGTTTGAGCCTTCGAGTCTGCAGTTAGCTATAAGCTTACGGGCCTGCAGTACTTTACGCAAGCTAGTAGGCTTGCAGGCTCTTAAAATGTAATTAGTAGCCTGCATACTAGCGGTCCTTTTTCCTCCCTGACATTATTGGGTGCTTTGAGTCTAGTGGTATGAACTTAATCGTGTTACCGTTGATAATGTAGGGTAAAGGATCCCCTTTCATGAGCAATTACTTCACGGCGAATTCCTTAGGCAAAGTGACCGCCATGCTGCCACCCGTTATGAATACCGTGCATGAACCTGTTTTCCTATAAGACTTTGTTGCCATCAGTTGCTCCCTTGTATGCTACCAGTATATTATAGCACAGTACAAGTTGTTTGTACACCCCTCAATGGACACTAAAATCATGAATTTCGCTATCTCAGATTTTCAGGATACTTAATCAGCTTGATGTCTGCATGCTTGATCACTTCGCGGCCACGACCATCAAGGTAATCTTCCAGGTACATCACCCCCTCGAGGTTCGGAAGATTCGCTAGAGCTAGCGCACACTTGAAACACGGTGAGGTAGTGAGGAATAACCTATAGATGTCGTAAGGTGCGTGGGCGTTGATGATGCAGTTTATCTCAGCGTGGACCGCGCAGCATTGGTCTGACGCCGAGCCACCTGAAGGCTCTTCTGCTCCAGCGCACGGAGTGTCGATGCAGTGCGTGAACCTCCTGGGTACACCGTTGTACCCGATGCTGACAAGCCTGCCGTGCTTACTCAACGCGACAGCGCCTGCTTTCCTGCGGATGCATGTCGACCTCTCCGCACAGCTCTTAGCTAGATCGAGTGCCCATTCCTCGATAGTTGGTCTAGTCATTCCTCTTTTCCTCCTGCTTTCTGCGAATTCTCGTACGCACGCTGACATACCACGCAGGCTCCAGCGCCACATTCGTTGGTTGAACAGTTCCGTCCTTTCCTGCTGAAGTAGTGGATTATTCCCTGGATCTTTCTGACAGGTATGTCCACGAGGTCCTTAGGTTCCTGAGTATTACCTAAGAAGGCTATTGTCGGCCAGAGACCTAGAAGGCTGCCGGTGAAGTCTCTCTCCATATAGGCTGCGATTATCGGCAGGATTACATCGGGTGGGTGTGTCCTGCCTGTTATCTTGAATGCATTCACACCTGCCCACAACCGATAAGCTTCCATCCACTGTGGGAGGATGAACCGTGCTCTCACCCATTCTACAGGGTCGTTCAGCCTGACGTTCTGGCAACGCTTGAAAGGGTAGTAGCCGAACGGGCCGCGCTCACTGTCGTGAGAGCTGAGGTTATAACACTCTGCTCTCCAGGGGCAGCCATACAGACAGAATTCATTAGCTAGGAGCTCCAGGCCCATACCATGATCTCGGCAATAGGTGCTTATGCTCTGCAGCGTCTGGAAGTCCCTATTGATGTCGAGCTTGAGGCAGACCCCATTGGCGCCCAGCTTCCTCCAGTAGTCAAGCTTCCTGATACTGTCGACTTCACAGATAGTGCTGACTTCCAGGTAGGCCGAATCCCCATACATCTCTCTTACAAGTTCTAGGAGCAAAGGTGAGGTGATTGTATACTGGTAGACTCCTTCCTTCTTCAGAACCTTGATACTCTTCTCGAGTTCTTGCCACCAGACTTTGAACTCCTGCATAGGACCTATACACGATTGGTTAAGAGTGTATCGGACTGCGATACCGTGGGTTTGAGCCATGCTGATGTAAGACCCTAGATCAGCGATTTCAAATTCCGGCAGCCTGTCGGCACTACGGGCGGAAGGTGTGAGGAAAGAGAGTGAACCAAAGATGCTGGTTATCTTAACATCATTCATCACACCTATGGTGTCGTTGAGCTGTATGAGCCTTTCGAGATAATACTGGTTCCAGCAGTTCCCGACGTTGAGCATGGTTGACATTTGGTGCCTCCGATAGATATTTTGGTTCCGCGCTTTACCTTATGATGTTCCGCCTGATCCCTAAGGTTACAGAATGCGTCCGGCTGCGTGCACCTAGTCTGCGGCATATCTCCTTAACATGGTTCTTGACTGTGCCGAGAACTATACTGAGGCACTCAGCTATCATCTCGTTAGTGTAGCCTTCCGCTACCAGTTTCAAAATCTCGATCTGCCTTGGTGTCAGGTGCCCACCTGTCTGCTTCGATGTTCCGGCATGGACCAAGTGCAAGTCCTTAGCTGCCGAGTTGCCCATTTATCCTACTCCTCCCCGAGCCTGCGCAGTCTAGTGAACTGCTCACGGTTTACCCACATAAGCAGTAGTCCTATGACGGTACGGAGAACTCTGACACTGTGGTCGTTAGTCCAGGTCTGCCGCTTGTCTGGGAGATGGACGAACAGTGAGATGACACCGTCACACGCCATCCAGAGTCCCATTAGTTGCGTCCACATCGTTTTGCCCCCTTCTTGGCTCTTATCTCTCGTGCTGAGTGCGTCACGCCTTGTGACAGCTCGTGGCCCTTCTTTGTGGTGATATACTGGTAAACAGGGCCTGAGGTTCTGACGAAGATGACGTTGTGGCCAAGTAGCTGGCTGATAACTTCATCCAGATAGTCACCCACATGGCTCTTTACTGCTTTCTTCAGCTCTTCATGCTCCATCGGCTGGAAATGGTCGATCATCATGAGGGTGATGAACTCCCTCCTTAGTTCCTCCACTGCTCTCATCGTTCTATCACCTTCTGCTGCTGCTTCCTAAACCAGCTCCTTGGACCAATTCGTTGTCTGCTGTCCGTGAGCGCAAGAAGACACTGTCCTTTTCGCGTACACGGGTCGCCTCTCTGTTCCGCATAGCATTCTGCATCATGAGTATGGGGAGGACTGTATGTATATCCTTGAGACTTCCTCTTCTCAGATGCAAAGCCGAAGTCGGACATTGCATGGAGATGGGCACAGATGTCGAACTTCATTGTTCTTCATACCTCTACCTTCACGAAGTCCCTCGACGCCACAAGGTCAGCCATATGGAACAGCTTCTCCAGTTCAGACTCGGGCGATCTAGGACCCCATCTCCCCATGTGGGTCTCTATCAACCCCAGTAATGGTGCCATCCAGTGGTGGTGTCTGTAGTCTAGGATCAGACCATATAGCTTTACTCTGACCAGGAGCGGATGCTCGTAGAGAGCTTTGTCTGTGTGACACTCGTCTTCCCCACCTCTGACACACATATCATGCAGAAGGGAGGCAGAGATCAGCAGGTTATACTCAAACTTATCGAGATAAAGCGCCTCAGCCATGCAGTATGCAATCTTGGCACACCGCTTCGCGTGCAGGACCCTTCCGCCTTTCTTTCTCTCGTCCTTGCAGTGGTGGTCCTTGGATGACTCTATTGTCCACCAGTATGTAGGAGCCCGAAGCAGACCACAGTGAGTGAATTCTCTAAGGTCTACATTCTCTATCAGACCTAGCTCCTCCTTGAGCCTGTCCATCCCTTTCAGTCTAGTCATATATCACCTCCTACTACCAACATCAGGTACGGGTCCAATGCCACATACTTCGGTTCTATCCCGGTTGCATTATGCACTATGGTCACCAACTGCCCCATGTGGTAAGCAGTAGCACCGTAGCGCTTCAGCTGTTTCTGGAAGCTACACAGCCAGGGGTAGTTCTTCGGACTGCAGTACTCCAGGATAATCATCGGCCAGGGCGCCAAGAGCTTGAGCAGACTACTTGGGTCATCGATACAGTGGAGGAAGTCGCACATCACTACGAGGTCCTTATCTTTAAGGCAGCTCTTCAGGAAGCCTAGCCCCATTTCGATCTCCAGGTCTGTGTAACGGACTTCGAAGCTGAAGTGGAGCTCTCTCCATTCCTTCATCGTTTGCAGGCTTATATGGTCCCGTTTGTCTATGAATAACACCTGAGCATTGAAATGGCCAGAAAGCCCACGCCCAAGCCAGCCCAGTCCGCAGCCGATGTCTACGATCCTGTCGAACCTCCCAGGCTGGTTAAGACCCAGACTGGGATCAGTTTTGATGGCATGGAGCACTTTCGGTATTAGATACCTCCGGCCGTAGAACTGAGAGTACCCAACTAGTGACTTGTAGCTCGGACCTTCGAACAGATGAGTGACTATCCCATTCACAGACATCTTGAGCTCCTCATCATCGCTGTTAGATATCTGTCGCAGCAGGTGATATAGGGTGTCCATATCGTCCTTTGTTATATCACGCGTGACTTCCATACTTCCTCCGATGCAGTAGAGTTTGTCAACTTGGCCCACAGCTTATTCCAGTGAGCACAGTAAGGTCCCAAGTCATGAACTCCTTGATGGTGAAGAGCACCTAGATGGGGGATGGTCTCATACCGGATATTGTGCCTCTTAGCTACCTCGATGCCCGCTTCGGCAACCCGGCCCATAAACAGGATGCCTTGAGGCTTCAAGCGCTCAACTTCTAAACTAAGGAGTTCAAGGTCTCGAGCGTTCGGTAGGCGTGTAGACCTGCGGACATCCTTCACCATGTTGGTTACCGCTATCTTACCTAGAGGTATCTGTGTCTTGTCGAGCACTTCGGACAGCATAAAGCCTGTAGGACCTGTCTCGAAAGGGATATTGTTGACATTGTTGGGCCCAATCCGCTCGGCGACAACAAGGACTTCTGGCCTGATTGAGCCAACGGTTCCCCAGCCTGATTTCCACATCGGCCTCCACCAGTCCATCGCTGTCACCAGTAGGTCGTGATATAGTGCGAATGAGTTCGAGTTCATACCCCTGCGGGCATTCTCATAATCGTAGTCTATGCGCGGTATCCACTGTCCGAGCAGGAAGTCCTTATAAATCTTAAGGCAACGATCCCAGTTCTCGGCGGGGAGCACGTCTTCCTCATAGCTTACAGGCTTGTGTGTACATAGTATTACTAGGGGGTTACGCACTAAACCCAAAAGCGTTGCATTGTGGAACTGCTTAGAGGTGAAACGAAAGCCTTCTTTCGTTTTACGCGTCTTGGCATAGGGGATTTCGCACCAAATGAACCTATCGCAGATGTATTCAGTACCGACGTCCGTCAGGACCTTCAGATAGTCCTCGTATGTCGACTCTTTAGTGAAGTGAACCACAGGATAGCCTGTAAGCGTCGACATCCTGGATGCGAGAATGGACTTCCCAGTGCCATCAGGACCTAGTAGGATGATCATCCAGAGGAACCTCCTCCTGCGTACTTTATGAAGTGTATCCCCATCGAGTCGTGTGTAACAGCAACAGACCCGCTGTTCACGCAGTCTCGGCATCTTTTAGTGGAGAAATAGTGACCTGTGCGCACCTGAGTGATACCGGTGAAGTATTCGTAGGCGTCTCCGATCTTTATAGCCCCACCACAACTATCACACTTATGCTCCTTGCGCGCCCTCCGGCGGATTATTGAGCGTATAAGTCCATCTCCTTCAGGTAGTTCCTGGAATCCTGTGAGCTCGTTATCCACCATTTCGAACCTCCTCATGCACTCTCTGTGTGCCATAATACCGCTTGTTAATCTCCACGCCACAATGCAGGCACCTGTTGAACACTTCCCACCACGGATGACCGCATTCGGAGACTCCTCGCGCTACAACTCGTCCGGACCCAATGTTCTTCCTACACTTGGTGCAGATCATCTAGCTCCGTTCTCCTTTGCTGTAGCGATGGAACTCCTTCACCTTCTCCAGCGCCGTCGGCGTCACAAGCACAACTTCCGGAGAGTTGAACACATGGAATCCGTGGTAGATGAATCTAGTTTCAGGCCACCTGTCTTGCAGTTCGACTGCCAGCCGCAAAACCTCAGGTAGCAGCTTCATCTTCTCTGCTCTGCCGTCGGCAACCCATAGGTCGATAACAGCCCAGTCAGGCCGCGGGCATATAGTGCTGAACTCGAGGAAGTCGGCTGCGATTATATGCAGGCGGTTATCCCGCGGCATGTGTGGCTTGACGAGGTCGATTACGTCTTTGCTCTTCTCGACGACAACGATCTTGTGGATATTGGGATTCTTGATGGCCGCACCTGCGAACAGGCCAAGGCCGAGCCCCGTAGTAACTACTACTCCAGAGCAATGCTCTGCGTATATCTGCATAGCACGGAAGTGCGGAGGGTCGTCGACCATCCACGGGTGCCACTTGCCCCCACGGAGTTCTTGGAGTACTGTGACGCGAATCCTGCGAGTTACGTCATACAGTACATAGCCGTCGACGCCGTACATCTCGTATGTTCCTTTTGTGTACGAGTGACCTGCTATACGGAAGTTACCGAGCTTGCGCCAGGGCAAGAACGACGCCGGTGTCTCCCAAGAACTCACCTGTAGGGTGGGGAATTCATCCATACTATAAGTCCTCTTCCTCGTCACTTGAGCTGTCCGCGGCCAATATGCCAGAACGGACTTCAAGGTCCAGCTCCATGCATTTTGCCTTTATGAGATTGTATGCAATCATCCCGTCTTGTATTATCGCGCTGTCCCTTGTTGTCTCTTGGTCCATGCCGGAGAGCTCGCCAAAGTAGCGTCTGAGCTTCACTAGCTGGTCGTTGACAGTGTAGGTACAGACGAGGTAGAGCAGTCTGAGTGGACTTCTCTTCGTGGTCTCTTGCAGGTAGGTGAGACGGACAATGCCTCGGTCTATCTTGCCCTTATCTAACTGCATCTCCTGAGCGAACTCGTTTTCATACTGGAAGTTTACCGTATACATTAAGACTCCTCCTTACATTATCTTGTGCTGTTTAGTGGACGAGCATAGTATTAGACAGGCCTTCAGCGCGGAGCGCCTCCCGTGCTATCTTGTACAACAGGAAATAGTCGTTGATGAGTGTAACCTCTGAGCCACATCTAGGACATAGTGCTTTAGATAACGGCCCTTCATTTGGCTCACACCTCCAATGGTGTGCGCATTCCTGAGCGGCTATAGACGTCGTGCCGACTGTGGGAGCGCCAAAGACTGTTGGGACTGATGCTCGCTTTTTAGTCATCACATTCTCCTCTCGGAAGCACCCAGAGTCGGATAGTCTCGTGGTTCATGCTCCTCACCAGTCTTAACATCGATCACTGTAGTTCTCAGCGGAAGTCCTGGAGAAGGGCTTTCTTTCGGAGATCCGCAGGTCTTAGCACTCTTCCTCCTCGCATCTACCACCTTCCCGCAATACGGGCAGAACTTCCACAACGGCGCGATTGTATGGAGGCACGAACATCTTTTGAACTTGTTCATCTCCTTGAGAACTCGTTCTATCTCCGTCCTCGGAATCAGACGTTCACCTCGCCCACCTGCGTGGCGCAAATGTGCTATAATACCGTCATTGCACATCCGTACGAGCGTGTTGCGGTGAATGAAAAGCAGCTTGGCAGCATCGGCCACGCGGAGTACGTCTGGCTTTGACCTAAGTCTTATCCGTCTTACTGTCATCCCGCATCTCTTTCCAGATGTTGTCGATTCTGGTGGGGCAGCAGGTAGAACCAAAGTGTCAATTTTCCCCCCTTGCCTCTTGTCTCTTCCGTCCTATATTCCTACTGCCCCCACCGCAAGCAAGCTGCAGTGTCATGCCACTGTTTGAGGGTATCGTTGGATTTACAGCCTGCTATTGGCCTTTGGTATACATATCTGCGAGGCTTATGGATTCGGTGTATTTCACTTCCAGACCGAGGGACTTCACCCTTCCACAACCGTCCCTCTTGGCTACAGTAAGGCCTTGTTCCCACCTCGACGCTAAGCTAGTAGGCCTTTTGAAGTAGCAGCATTCGAAGTGAGTGCCGACCACCAGCCAGATGCAAGTACTATTTCCTTCTCCTGGCTTACACAGTTCGGTTACCTCATCTATGCTGAGTGAGATAGTATTATCGGCTTCGACTTTCATTGCACACCTCACTTAAGTTCCAGAGTTGCTACCTGTTTCAGCACCCTGAATTGCGACTTGGGCTCGCTGAAGTGAACTACCCTGCCGGTGCCACCATTTAGGCACACCCCAAAAACGGACGAGGGTCCCATTTCATGTTCATGATCCTGTAGGAGTCCTCTATTGTCGTAGCCAACAGCCTTCTGTCCATGTCCGGGGTCGATGCAGAAGTATACAACTTCAGACCATTTGACAGAACCGAGCTCCCTGTGGGCAAACAGCATACCTGGCTTCGGTGTAACAATGGGTGCTTCAGGGTCTCTTACTGTGATGTCCATTTCATTCCTTCCCTGTATTGCTTAATACTTGTCCGAGATCGACTAACGGAACTTGGATGATTGACCTCTCTCTCGACTTCATTGACTTCCTGGCTATCAGCCCTCGCTCGAAGTCACCTAGTGGGATGCTGTGTTCACACCTCAGTGACTTATAAGTCGAAACTGCAGACTTGGCTGCTAACAGAAGAATACACTGTCTGTGGCTGAGTCCAGGCCTGTACGCGTTAATCCAATCGGAAGACTCACCATTCACTAGCGCCTTCACAGCTCTCCCGAGTGCCTTACTGCCGCCAGTGCGGCGGCTTATCCTAACCAAAGGCTCGCTATAGGAGAGTATAGCCATTCCTCTGGCCAGGGCGTCCCTTCCGTCATGGAGCACGCAGACGGTAACCATGCCGTTACAGCAGTGGTAGAAGAGGGGTGGCGCTAGCTGGTGTACCATCTTCATTTCTCGATACTTGACCGCGAACTTCTTAGACATCTATCTCCCCTTTCTCTAGTATGCGTCTACGTATTCAGTCATCAGGCTGAGCGCGTCGTCGTAGCTTGTGCATTTCCCGAGGCGCCCACTGAACTCAGTAGCACGGGTATCCTGACCTGCTGCCTTCAATGCCTGCCTGACTTTGTGGGCAAGCGTGAAGACATTACCGTCGGTGCCTAGCAGCTTACACTTTGGCTTCTTTGTCTTGTCCATCTGCTAACCTCTTAGATTCATCCTTGCGGACTCCTACAGGATCATAATCCTTGAACTTGGCATAATAGGCGAACACGGGTCTGCCCTCATACATAAGAGGATGCGGCACTTCTACTACTTCGCCAATCTCACCGATCTTGAATAGCCTGTTGCCGTGCCTGAACATTGTCGTGACTACGATCTGCATAACAGCCTCCTCCTACACTATGTCGGTCTTAGGAAGGTCACCACTCAGTATCTGACCTAGTCTATAACCGACAGCATCCATGCAGCTTAGAATTTGCCGACCTTCGTACCACGCCGGATTAGGACACCTGACTCCTGTAAGATGCCTGGAGACGTAGTGGGGGCTGACTCCGCATCTCAGTGCCAGTGATGCTAGCCTCATGCATCCTTCGAGCATACCTGAGGAGCAGCCTCCAGCCTTCCCAAGCAAGGCGAACATTTCACAGAGTCCATCATCATCGGTGTTCACAGTCAGGTAAAGATTACCACATCCTACAGTGGTCTTCACAGTGATCCCCCACACTACTGGAGGTCTAGACCTCGGTTCGATGTAGGAAATCTCATCCTTGGGCTCCTTCGCCTTCCGTTCCTTCATAGTCCAGTTTTCTCAGCGCGATCGTCCCAGGAGTAATCTCCCTCTTCAGCTTTGCGGTAGCGTTCCATGTTGACTCCCCACTTACGGGAGTACTCTCTTGCGACCTCATCCCACGTGAAGTTGGAAGTGATGACAAGTTCCAGATAGAAGAAGAGGATATCCGTGAGTTCTTCGATCTGTTTATCCCCAGATAGTGGAGTCGGCCTCCAAGATTTGAAGCCGATGGCGTTAAGGTATTCCATGACTTCCTCGATAATACCAAGGCCGGCTACCACGGACGGCTGGATGTTCACATCTAGCTTGTGGCCGTGAGGAACATTCTCCATAAGGGTCTCTTGCATACGAAGCAGTTCTCTTATATCTGTCGGATCCATTAGTCTTCCTCCGTCTTTGAACTGTCCTTCATGAACTTGGCAAGCTCTTTGGGGGTTACCAGCCGGTCGAGAAGCCTCCGAGCCACCATAAGGTCCTCATCTGTCGTGGAGTCGCCCATCGAGCCTATCATGTAGATACCCAGTATCATCTGGCACCGCCTGCATTCAGATATGTGAGTCCAGGCGGTCTCACACTGCTCTTCTCTCGCCAGGAAAAGCGTCATCTCGCGGAGCTCTGGGTCCATACTCATGAAGCTAAACCTCTATAATACAATTCTAGCACAAACACGTTAGTTTGTAAACCCATCAATGGACACTAAAATCATGATTTCCGTTTCCGTTTACAACTCTTTGAATTCGTCCTTGAAGAGCTCAGCATGGATGCGTCGCTTGACTTCTTCTACACTGCAGCCGTCTTTCTTAGCAAGCTTCAGGTACAGCATCTCTTGGATAAAGCCCATGCTTTTAGAGGTGTCATTCACTAGGTCTCGCAGTGTTCCCAGCTTTGCAACCTGTTCCTCTGGATGCATGACAATACAGGCTTTGCAGAATGCCACGCATTCATCATCTGCTACATCAAACAGGTACGCAGTGTCATCAATGATGGCGTCTCCGCAAGTCAGACAGTAGAGTGTTTCATTGCCATGAACAGTGATATGCTTCATCTTCCCCTCCCAGCTAGGAGGCCCTGGCTTTCCAAGTCTTTGAGCCTCTTATGGTCCTCCCTCGCTTTCTTCATCTGGTCTATAGCATGCTCCCTTTGACAGTCCTTTTCCGGGCAGTAGATAGTCTTCTTGGGCGCAGAGGTGTCAAACTCTTCGTTACACCACGGACACACCAGAGTGACTTTGGGTGGTGAGTAGTACTTCTCTTTGTAGTCGTCGACCCTGCAGCTGTCGGTGCAGTATACCTGGTTTGAGCGCCTGGGCGTAAAACTGACACTGCACCGACGACACTGCCTTCTAGGCGAAATGGCGGAACTCACTACGGACTTCTTAGCCACTTGGTACTAGCTCCAAGGTAACCTTGAGTTTCATGCCAGTGCTCACAACAGTCTCAGGATCGACGCCGAACCCAATCTCCAAAGCCTGCTTCTTGACGTACAGCGGCCCAATAGCGACGTCTTCATCGCTCCACGCCTGCTCATTATCTCTCACCACTTCCCGGAACATTACCATCCGCTTGGTTTGCTTCTCAGGAACGAACTCGAGTTCGATCTTTGTGTCTTCAGTCATGTGTTCCCCCCTAGATTTGATGGCCTGCCTGCCCTGCCGGGACGGCTACTTACCCTTTGACGACTTGCCCGACTTCTCCGCTTCCTCCCTGGCTGCCTCTTCCTCGTCCGCCTTCTTGAGTGCCTCGGCGATCAGGATCTCCTCTTCGGCTGTCGCCTTGGCCGACTCCTCATCGGTTGCGTCCCTGAACCTATCAGGGAACTTGTTCTGCAGCTTGTAGAAAGCGAAGTGGTCGTCTGGCGCCGTGTCGGCCTCCTTGGCCAGGGCTTTTCCCACAGCACTCATCGACACGTAGGTATTACCGGAGACGGTATCCGTAATCGGTCTGCGCTCGCTCTTACCGCCGAACAGCTGCTTCTTTGCATAGGGGCGCTTTTTGAGCTCCTCGATTTCAGCACCTTGGGCGTCCAGAGTCTCCTGCATCGTAGCAAGCTGGTCTTTGATGACCTCGATCACAGGCTTTTTCTCTTCTTTATCCATTCTCTGTCTTCCTCCTTATTTTACCATAGTTGAACCCTTGGCAGGGCGGGCAGGCCTAGCCATCACAGCCTGAGGATCGATCTCTCTCAGGCAGTATGCACAATTCATACACCTGCGTACGCTACCTTGCGGCAGCAGGCGGAGAACCCCCAGGAGGACTCCCTCCTACGAACTTAGGGGTGCTTGCCGTATGGAATATCGCGAACATCAGACACAGGGAGTCCTTCTCATTCTTGATATTACCTAGGGGTCCTATCACGGTTTTGTGGACGGTTACCCAGAAGTTGCAGTCGACATGAGCCTCACTGCAGGGCTTCTGCCAGAACGCGCAGATTTTCTCCTTCTCAGGCTGCTGTTGTGTTCCTTGGTTTTCAGCGCACACGGTTTCCCTCCTCGACTTTCCTTTCCATTTGGCGTGTTTCTTTGCAAAGCCATAAGGCCGCACAATGCTTAGTAGTTGATGGCTGCTAACCCTAGTATGCCTAACACCGTGAGAGTAATCCCTATCACAGCGAACGCTTTCTGTACCTTGGCGACTGTTTCAGGATTGGGTCCTTCTGCCTCAGGTTCTTCAAAGTATTGGCATAAGCCCCCATCATCGCTATCATCGACAACGCAGCACATTGCCATCTTTTGAAGTTTCCCCTGTGGATGAGTGCAAGTCTCTTTGTTGCCATCCTTGTGAATGTATCTACACTCGACCATCTTTCTCTGCATGGGTTTCATACCTTTCTCCTTCGATTTACTTAGACTCCGGGACTCCAGTCCTTTCTATCTGTTGCCCGCGGGGGCTGGCTTTGAGATGTCGGAGCTCTTCAGGCGGCGGGCCCTGAAGCCCAGGGATACCCTGACCCTCTCGTCCAGAGACTCTAACACCTGCTCCTCCGTCCCTTGGTCCTCAAACCACCGCTGATCTACTGCGAGGACTGCTGTGTAGAGTATCTCTGTTTGCCCTACAGCCTGGGGTGACACTTGGCCTAGCCCTGCTTCTGGAGAAACAGTAGGGACCTCCCCGTCCTGCGTTTGTTCTCGCATTTCCTCTAGGGCTTTCTGCATTTCCATGATGGTCATATAATCCTTCATCTTCAAGAGCCAAGCGTCTGCGTCAGTACAATCTTGGGGGCACCAGCCTACCCAGGCGTTAAAGCCTCCCACGTTGCACATATAGTCCTTCAGGAACCCTATCACACCATCGATGTCATCAAAGCGCTTCTCGAAGACTTTGGCGGCCTCTGGGGGTTTATGTTGAATATACTCCTCTGTAGCCATTATCAGTTCCGGACCATTCGGCTTGACCTCAGTGTTTAGGACCTCGAGGTGTATCAGTAGGTTCCTCAGCGAGCTCGCAAGTAGGTCACGTTGCCCATGGAACATCTCTGCCTCTGCCTTGCCTTCTTCTTTGCCTTTGTTGTAGGCAGGCTCATACATAGCGCTGGCGCCTTCCTCATAGGCTTCGTTCTTGTGCACATCAAGTGGCTTTCTGTACCCCGACATTTCCCAATCATGCCAAGCGGGATACTGGTAGGGATTGTCCCACCCTTCAGGTCTCCAGTCAATTATCAGGCCCATGGTTACCTCCACATTGTCAACGGATAATCTCAAATCTCGTCATACAGTTCAAATGCATCACCCAGATAGTCGTGGTCGAGTTCTTCACCACAGACAGGACAAGTATAGTGGCGTTCCTCGTCCACTGTAACCCACTGCCAGCCGTCGTCCTTCAGAGTCCATGTAGCGGTGCAGGTGTGTCTCACCCATATCTCAACCAGCTTCTCACCGCAGTGTGGACAAGCGACAGGACAAGTGGATTGGCTACTCGGGGTTTCGGGCTCTGGAGTTGCAGTCCCGAGGCTTGTGATTGAAATACGTATAGGGACCACCGCCGGAGCCTCACGGACTGGAACATGCGTTGGCACTCCTGGGATAACCTCAGTCCATATGCATTCCCTCATCTTACCTTCCCAGGAGCACTTATCACAATGCCAGAGTCCTGGAATCTTATGCCCTGCTTTTTCGATGAACTCAAGTATACAGTCTTCGGAACCACAGTTCGGACAGACAAACACAGGTACTGTGGCCATAGGTTACCTCCTCATATTAGCTCTTTCAACCCTTTTGACAGTTCCACAAGGTACTCTTTGTCCTTTTCCGACATGGCGGCCAGTCTTGCTTGCTGCTCTACCTTCTCTTTAGCTGTCCATACTTCGGAGCAGCATTCCATCATCGTACAGCGCCAACACCTGCGCTCTTCCGACATGTCGGGGTCAAAGTGCATATAGCAGTCATCATCCTTGTACACCACGGTTTCACCCCTTCGAGTAGCCTCACCTGGGTGCTGTGTCACCCTTGAGGTTAAGCAGTAGGTCGTGGCACAAATGCCAGCACTCCATGATTCTCCTATAGGACTGCAAGCACCCAGCCATTGATATCTCTACCTTCACGGTAGCTTTTTCCCGCTGGGCGTCTGGGGAATGTACATGGTGGGCATCTTCAACATCGAATATATGCCCTGCTGCCTCTGCGGCGTCCCTGAACTGCGCAGCTATATGCCACAGGTCGGGCACTTGCACTTCACTGAGTGGAATCTCTCGTCTGTCTACACCTTTAGGTGCTCTGATTATCGTCCGCACTGCTTCCATCGCTTTCTTCCTCCTTTTTGCTTTCCTTGAGATGATCCTCTATGTACTTGTCTGCTATCTCCTTCCTCTTTTGCTCGTCTGCTCTCCTAGCTGCCTTACTGCAGAAGGCAGAGTCCATATGTACGAGGTCGTCACCTACCCTCCAAAGTGCGCCGCCCCGGACGCCACAGCGGCTGCAGACGATTACTTTGACCTCAAGCGGCTCAGACTTGGACATGTGTGGACCCGTAGACGGCTTGAACCTCGGCTTTTTTGGAGTCCGACCTTTCTTGGGCTTCGCGGACCTTGTGGCCATTATGCCTCCTTTCGGTATACGAGGGCTTTCTCCCAATCTCCCGGGTGATACTCGCGGGTATGATCGTCGTACAGGCAGAGTAGGTAACCTTGTCCAAGGCCAGAAGTAGTATCTGAGACGGTAATACACTGCCAGCGCTTGGACCGCCTAATGAACAGCGAGAACTTCCATCGTACCATAACGAACAGCTTCCCGATCTCTAAATAGTCACCGTCGCACACCGCCTTCTTCGCTTTCCCCCAAGGCAGAGCTAGAATCGACGAAACCAGCTCCTTGGAAGGTTCATACCCAGGAGTCTTGTTGATCTGCATGTGTCGCGGAATGTTGCTCATGCTGTTGCTCCTTCCTAGGCTTTCTTCATTCTGCAAGGAAGTCTTCACCATGGACTTCAAGGATCTTCTGGGCTGTCCTGCCACTCATCTTGCTCTTGAATTCGATTGCGTCTGCTCGGTACCGGTAGTACCTGTACCAGTACTTTCCAGATACAGGATCGCGGATTCTCAGTTTCCAGCCGTCCTTTGTCTTACCAGATGATATGAAAATGAGAGCGTCAGACCATCCTGCCAGCCTGCCTATTCGGAGAAGGTCTTCTATCCTCACTGCTTATATCTCCAAGATATGAACCCTGGCTTTGCCAGTGTTGCCGAACCTCTCGATCTCGAGAAGCATGGAGGCAATCTCAGCTTCCGTTCCCGACTGAGATGTCACCTTGCAGTCCAGCTCGATTGAGATAGGGTCTTCTATGTGCTCGTCAGTCTTCTGGGACATCTTGATCGTCAGCTTGTTCATCGGTCCTCCTCCTATCCATATTAGTCTAGCTCACGGTGGCTAGCTATGACCACATCCCCGACAGTAAGGTCCCAGTCACATACAATTCCGCGGGTCAGCGCGGTGGCCTTGCTGTTCACAGGCTTGTCCTTCAGCTTGCCTTCCTCATCCAGCACTATCAGTCGACCATCATTCGTCTGCACGATTTCGATGTATCCACCGACTGCCTTCTGCAGGCTTTCCAAGCTGAGGTCCTCCAGGTTTTCTTCTGTGCCATCGACTCTGATTATCGTCGCCATTGTTATCGCCTCCACCATCGTTTAGGACTAAGAAACTCACCTTTGGTTGCTAGCTCTGTGAGGAAGTAGCAGGTGTATATCACAGAGAGTATTATCAACCCAACGAGGTAGATGGGTGACAGTAGAACTAGTGCTGCTAGCCTCAATAGTATCATCTCGGAGTCTCCCTATAGTCATCCAGCGGACACAGCTGCAATTCCTTCCCGAGTCTCATCTCTACGAAAGGTGGGTCGAGGTATTGGTCAGCATAGAACGAGACTAGATAGTACTCATTGCATCCTGCCTTTACCATCCCATGAATAGTGTGACCCTCGAACACAAGGAGCACAATATCGCCGTATTTGAACTCCTTACATCCATCAAAGAGGTGCTGTTCAGGCTCTCTGCCGATTCTAACTGTCCACATCTGTTCCTCCTGTTAGATGGTTGTAGAGGAGCACACTGAGGAGAACCACGATTATTGCCACACCTAGGGCTACGACTACCGTCACGACAAGCCCGTGCACTACTGCGGCAGTTGTGTCGGCTACTCTTGTAATCATACCAGCCTCCCCTTGTAGGTCTATGCTACTCTCCATGTTCTGGTGCAAAGTACTCAACGACCTTGTCCCCGTCCCACAAGAGTGTGTATATGCCTTTCCACTCGACTCTGATTGTCAGAACGGCCTGTCTCGCAATGAACATCCAGGGTATCTGCCCCAAGGCTAGCTTATAGGAACCCTTTTGCGCCACATTTAGCTCTGCAGGATGCAGCGAGAACACTTCCCCGAGAATCTTCTTCCACCACTCGCGAATCTCTGCTACGTCTTCATCGCCGAAGTCCCTGAGATCTCCATAGAAGGTCACCGTCCCTCGGGACAGCGATGGGCCAGCCTGGATGTCTACAACCCACTCAGTTGGACCCTCAGAGCCTGTAGGCGGGGTTATCTCCGAGAGCAACTTTTCGATCTCCGCCTTCTCTATCTCCGGGGTTATCTCAGGGTATCGAACGATAACATGGGTAGCGGAGTCAACACGGATTATTCCTGCTACATGAGTCCACTGTGACATACTCTTACTCCCCTCCAGTTATCACATATACCGCTACCTCGGGCTCTTCGACTCCTTCGGCGCTGAACTGACTGCACAGCTTGCAGGCGTCCACCCAAGGCATTTCGACCGTACTTATCACCATGAATATGCCATCTCCCTCGTCTGCGAACACAATCCAGGCCGTCTTCAGTTCTGCGGCTCCTCCCATCTCTTCGGCTGCATGGAGGATCTTCACCAGAGGAACTGCCTCCTTCATATCCCAGGTAATCAAGCGAGCGTTATTGCCGACTTTTACATTCACGTCCATCTGTATCACCTCCCCTCTAATAACTGCTTAGCCTATATCTCCACTAGCTGGATAGCTACCTTAGTAGCCGTCTCCATTAGTTCTTGGGCAGCTATCTCGAACTGCTGCGTACTGTATGGACCTAGAAGAAGCTCCTTAATCTCGTCATCCTCAGGAGGGAACTCCAAGGTCCCGCTGACTGTTAACCTAAACTTAGTCATTTATATCACCTCTCCTCCCGCTGACACCTAACACAGGCTGGGTGCCAACAGGAGAAGTCAACGGCTCTCTACGCTAAGCAGCATCCATGCCATGAAATGTATGCTCATGGGCTTACCGTAGCCTTCAGGATACACACAGCCCAGCACTACCCTAGCCTTGGGGAAGTCCATTCTATGCAACAGATTCTCCATCCTGGTGTTGTCTTTGTCTGTGCTTGAGCTACTGTCGGCTACTTCCTGCAACCAGTCTCTGACTGTGCCTGCTGTAGTCATGTTACCGTCCTTCTTCCCTCTGCTTTGTTGATAGCCTTTTCGGTCTTCGAATGGCATCTCCGCAGGACTTCTTGCATATCACTGCCAGAGTCCAGAGGGCGTAGTTCCCACAGCTCCCTCCAGCTCTTGCAAGCCTCTACTAGCTCATCATATGCGTTACAGGCCTTGACGATGAACTGGAAGTTGGCCGTCTCACGCTCTACATTGCAGGTGATGCCAACACTTGGGTCTTCGTTGATATCCCAGTCACGTATCACATACTCGTCGCCAGTTGCCTTGATTGAGAGGTATCCATGCGTCTGCTCTAGTTCCCAGGGTGTTTGCGCATGCTTTGCTTCTTCGCGAGCTTCCTGCGTCGACCCCGGCGTTACTTCACTCCACTGCGCTCCAAGGCTCCATACCAGATTGGCGATCTTCTCGGCATCCTGGTAATTGATAAGCCTAGAGGTAAGCACCGCAACTATGTCATCACCTTGACCATCTTTGAAGGAATACCAAGCAGGGAAGTTGTGGACGGTCCAACCTGGGTGAGAGTCCGTGAACTCTGCAACTTCCTTGCTGTGTGCAGCAACCACCTTCCAGTCGTTGACGATAACATGAAGCTCGAAAGGTTCGGTGCCACCAAGTTCCACAAGCAACCTCTTAAGCTCTATTGAAGACTCCTTAACCTGCTTTAGGATCTCTGGGTCTTCAGCGAATTCGGTAGTCATCTATATCACCCCCTCTCTGTATCTAGCTTACCTGTGGTGGCCTTGAAGGCCCACTCACTGGAGGAGCTTACTTCAAGGACCACACAGAAAAACTAGACGGCCCGTGGGCCAGGAACATTGCTTTTAACCGTCTGCTCCGGCTGCTTCCTCGACTTCTTCCTTCTGCGGAAGATTGGCGGCTTCCGGTGCGTTTAGCTCGACCCAGATTTTGATCGCGTATTCCATAGTGGAGTTCCACACGAATGCTGCGTCTGGAGGGAAGTCACCGGTTGTAGTCTCCGGGAATGCCTCTGCTACTTTAGCCCAGAAGGCATCGTTCGCAGCTACCTTTGCGTCCTCCATTCTCTGCTCGAATGCTGTTTTGGTTATATTCTCGGGCGCTACCTCGGGTACGAATGTCAGATCGGGTGCTGCTTCAGTCCCTTTCTCTACCACTTCTTCGGTCATCTTTATCACCTCCTTTCTTCCGGCTTGTTGAATCTCAAAGACATCGTATCTATTCCTTCACCTTTCCGGTCTCAAGGTACTTGTCTAGCTCCTCCTGAGTGACACCATGCTCCTCAAGCAGGTCACCTACCCCGTCCTCGTTCCTGCCCGTTTCCTGAATTAGGTCACTGAGGATCCCTCGAATTCCGCCCCAGTCCCTGTCTGCGACATACTTGGCATACAGCAAGCCGTACACCGTCGCAAGTGCATTTGTGAACTCCTTGGCAACGGGCTCTACTATGCTGAGTATCGTGGTGCGGTCGTCCTCGTTGTCATAAGAATTCTCGCCGTCCCATGCGTCCTTTGCAAGAGACTCACCAGCACAAGTTACTACGTCCTGCCAGTCCTCGAACCCGAACGAGGCGTGCATTTGCACCATCGAGTCAGCAACTTCTTCCAAGCATTCGTTGCTGACTGTTCTACCACTAGGTAGCTTCATTGTTCACCTCCTTCCGTCTAAATATCCAAGCTCAGCCTAGCTTCACTCGAAGCTAGGTCGAGTCTGGCTACTTTGCTGTACGGCCTTTCTGCACGACACGCACTCTGCGCAGTGTGCCCACGTTGCCTCTGAACCCAAGGTTGGTATTGAGTCTATCCTTGAGGTGGTCATCCAGCTCTTCAGCCGTGTAGTTGCTAACCCACTTGGAGTCTAGGGATAACTCAAGCCAGTATCTTATTTCAGTCCGTTCCATCCGCGTTCTCCTCTCCCCTCTTCCTCTGATACCACTCGATGTCAGACTTGCGCTGCGCTTTGGCAACTTCGGTGAACATATTCTTTAGAACAGCACCCAGGTGGGATGGCGGCCCTACCAGTAGCGGTAGCTCGGCTGCTATCTCGGCGGTCAATATGGACAGCATAGGTTCCTCTGCAGGATTTAGGCACTTGCTGCACTCAGGACACCTGTATTCATCCAGTCCAGTTACACTCCTGGTTCGCTTCCACCCATTGGACTCGTTCCTCAGAAGGAGAATGGGACTTGTTACCCTGATTTCCCATAGCTCTGAACTACAGTGTGGACACTTCATTCTGGACCACCTCCTTTTCCAGGTATCATCGACACCACAGTCATGGACTAACTGGTGCTCGTTTGGATCCTTACAGCTGCAGGTTTCCCCAAGGATGTCAAATACGGTCCTAGCAAGCGAAGCCACCTTGGTTTCCTCTTTCCACCAACCGATGTTCTTCGTGGAATGGTGACTTCCACATCCTCCGCACCTGACAGTGATGTGCTCACCGTAAGGCTGATTGGGGCATATCTGTGAGTCCGTCCACGGCATAGTCATTCTTCTTACCTCCTTCCTCATAGCCTATTCTCCGTTGTTATAGCTCCTCGGCTCCACCAAGCGTCCACTCCAGTGAAGCTACCTTCACTAAGAGGATAGTCCTATCAACAATCTTTTCAATTAGGTTCCCAGACGCGTCCTTGCTCCTACCGTGCAATTCTTGAATCTTCTCGAGGACTTCAGCTTCTGACCTCATTCTTCTCATCTCCTCTCTCATAGCCTATAAAGTCCTCACAGTCCCGATCGCCTATCTTCCCCAGCGCAAGGCACAGTCAAGGTGTCGGTCGCTGACGACTGAGAGGACTTTGCAGCCTACGAGGCGGGTTCCTCCTCAATCTTCAGGGTGCTGTTTATCATTTCGCCGGTGCAGTAGATATTAGGGCATGGTGCGTATCCCGATGCGAGCCATTTCCTGACAATGTCAACGCTCTCTTTGTCACCATAGGTTTGCCCGCACTTGCCACATGTTACCGTTAGCGTAACCTCACTTGCTCCGTCGTCCTGCCCGACCTGTGAAAGACTGTAGAACTCTACCATCTGAATCACCTCCTTCCTGGTGTAGCGAAAGGCAAGCCTGTCTTAAGACTTGCCTTCTTTTTCTTCATCGCCAGCTTTCATGTCGGCCATCCTTACAAATACCCCGCTGAGGAATGACAGGGTCGCTGAGTCAAGCTCGGGAGGGACGTATTTTAGAATCTCCTCTGCCTGCTTGTCAACGCTGTCCATTATCCTGCCAATGTTAGGAATGCATGCTGACAGAGCTCTCCTTATAAACTCTGACCGACGAATTCCATATCTGGCAGCTGCGGCATCAAGCTGGCTTAACTCGTGGTAGGTGAGTCTGAGTCCTATAGCTTTACTGTGCATCATCTATCTCATCCTCTCCTTCCTGTTATAACAGAAGGCAAGCCCTAAGACTTGCCGACCGCTGCTTTCCTTCTAGCCTTGTGGCATCCGAACAGACAGTCTTCGTCTCCAACCCACTTCCAGTCATGGTAGCACAAGGCTTTCCTTATCTTGTCTTCTCCTAGACGGCCAAACTCATGAAATAACTTGGCTAGAGACTCGTCATCCAAATCGCTGACGAATGTGAAGGACACCTTTGTTCTTGGCGCCTTGAGCCCCTGCTCATATCCAGGACTTCCTTTCGGGTAATCAATTTCCCATTTGTCGATGGTTACTGTATTGCCGTAATACGTCACAGCCATGTCTGTTGGGAAGATAGTCCGCTCGCTTGGGCACTTCGTGAATGCTTCCAGCTTACACTTCTTGCATCTAAGGTCTGGCATCTGTATCACCCCCTCTCCAGAATAGCGAAAGGCAAGCCCTAAGACCTGCCTTCATTTTCTCTCCTGTGAACTGACTTCCTCCATGAACTCCGTGACGTCTATAAGATGAGCGTGGATTGAACCGTTTTCAGACCAGAAAGTGTAGTACCTGCCGTCTAGGTGGGTTGCAACCTTCCCCAAGCTCTCATGGAGCCGGCTCGGCCAATCTGACCAGAGTGCTTCCATGAACTTGTTCACGCTATGTGCGGTGGAAAGGTCGACCTTTGCAGTCTCGGTGTCAACACAGCCACCTAGAACGCCAGCAAACCTGGAGGGGTTGTCATACAGCTCTTGTGGTGACATGAGGTCCATTCTTTATCACCTCCCTCCTACCTGTGATTCCCGACAGAGCCCTGGAAGATGGTCCCCACCTAAAGACCGTGCTCCCTCCAGGGCTATAATCAGGGTCCCAGGCTCTCCCTAGGACATCAATGGCTTGATGAGATATTCGAACACCGCAAGTAGACCGACTCCGGCTCCAAGAGCCAAGAGCATCCGGTTGCACAACCTGTCGAAGCTCTGTGCCTTAGTCCGCTCAGGCTCCCTTTGTGGGTCCTTATTCTGGTTCTTCATTTCAATCACCCCCTTTCTATTCCTACTAGCATGAAGCCGACATGCTCGAGCTCAGTGTTGTGTCCGCAGATGCAGCATTCTCCACGATCGTATAGTGTATTCGGCTCGCGGAGTATCACGCGCTCGCCACAGCCTGCGCAGGTGAACTTGAAGAACACTGTCCAGCCTTGGCGGCTGAGCTCCTCCGCCTGTTCCATTGCCTTCGCTCGGGGTAGGTCATAGTACTTCATTGGTGAGCCTTTCTTCCCCGCTGTAGGGTGTGCATGCGGGATGGTACGGGTTGTTGTTCACCAGCACGTAGTTCTCAGCGTACCCCCTGCACTTCCTGCACATTACTGCGACTCCCGTCTTCAGCTGGAGGCATAGAGGACAAAGGTCCTTATGTCCGTATATCGCCTGAAGGAGTTTCTCCTCGGCGAACGCTTCGTCCTCGTATTCAATTCTACATCCTGTGCAGCGCATGGCATTCTCCCTGTTCCAATTCCATACCACGCGAGGCGAACATCGTGTTCACCCTTTGTGGTTGACCTGCCCGCTTCCTACTCTAGACTTAGGACTGTATCTCGAACCTGTCGGGGTCCGCTTTGTAGATGGGATACCACGCGAAGTGGTCGTCGGGACTGAAACCGAAGTCGGATGCGACTGCCTTCGCACACTTGCTGAGTGAGTCGTAGGTGATACCAGTCTTCGTGTCCTTCACCTTCTTCGCACCCGTGCTTCCGCCGAACTTCGGAGCATGCTTCTTACCACCATTGCCTGCCACGACCGCGATTATCTTCGCGAGGGCGTCGACTCCCGTGTTTCCGTCGACTTTCTCTGTCAGCTCGAGGAGTGTCATCCCGAGGTTGACGAATTCCTCCTCGACCTTCTCGATTCTCTCGCCCATGGTCGTCATGGACTGCTCCATAACCGCAATGGACTGCTCCATGAGGTCGACTCTAGTCGGTTTCTGTGTCTCCTGCTCTTTCTTCTGACCTTCAGTCATTTGCTTCCTCCTTGCCATAGATTGAGCAGGAAGCAAGCAGGGTCCTTATTCGATTGTTAAGGTACTGTTAATTCCGCTGAATCTGTCAATGGACCTTTTTCTATTTACACTTCGATTATGTCACAAAATTCAAAAAAAGCGAAATTATACTAAAATAATTATTAAAAGTACGTACTTTTAATAGGAGGGGGTAGTCTAGCCTTGCTGTCGATAAAAGATGGGCTGTCGTTTCAGAAGGGTTGCACGTATATAAGTAGAAATTGCAGGCAGGGAAGCTAAGCTCATCATGACTACTTACAACAGGTCTGTTACCAGAATATGTGACCTAGTACGACTCCTATGGATGTGATGGCTGCTATCCAGACCAGCGGGTAGTCCTTGTACCAGTCCCGGATAATATAGGTCCACGGCCTGCCACCTATCCGGCTCCAAACGAACTCATACCATTTAGACATTGTGCCCTCCTGATGCAAGCGCTCGCGACGCGTGTGTGCTAGTGCCCTTAGTACTGCTAATGTACAGCTCAGGTCAGATTTGTGCCAAGAATTCGAAGCATTTGTATTGTAGTGAGGTTCCCCTGTCATTGTATTAGCCTACCGCAATCCTCATAGCTTTTGCAAGCATACCTAGCACTACTGTAAGCGCAGTTGCGTCTACCATGCTCTTCACGGTTATAACTCCCTGGTTCGCCTGGTATTGTGCTAAAGCCTCTATGTCTCTAGCGGGCTCATATGGCGCCTCGAATATCTGGACCGCGAGGTCGCCTAGCTCTTCAAAGGGTTGCTGTGGCGTGATGGTCTCGTACTCGTTCATGACGTCGCTCCCCAGTTTTTCTCGGCAAGCATAATCAGCGCGTCCTCCGTTATCGCGTCTAGCCCCTCTCCTCTCACTCCATACCCTATCAATAACACAATCATCATGCCCTCTTCGTGCGCCATATGCATTACTGCATCAATAGCGATGACCTTGTCTGCTCTGTAGCCATCGATGAAATGTCTTTTGAGGCTCTGCAGTCTAAGGCTTGCTCCAAGGTATCCTATGTCATATATCGTACCTTGACGCCCTTCTTCTGTCCTAAGAGTGTCGATAAACTGGTCGAGAGGCATGCCCTCTACGGTCTCGATTTCATTGGTAGCATCGTGTATCTTCCGTTTGAGAATAGCGTACACCTGGTCAACGACGGTGTCCGGCGCCGTACTGTTGGATATCAGCCAATAGCCTGCCATAATAGTCTTGTAAGTGACGAGAGCAGCCTGCCTGATTCCGGAAGCCTCTACTCCCGATCCTGCACTCTCCAAGTCGCGCTGATATGCCTGCCCTAACATGACCCCGTTACTTTCACAGTACGTTACGAGCTGCTGCCAGGCTGGTTCTACCCAGAATCTAGCGGAAGGAGCCTTCACAGGACTTTCCAGTTTCTCGAGTTCCAGATTGGTGATTTGCTCTGATAATTCAGCAGCAAGGTCCCAGTCCATTGCATCCCGTGCGGCCTCGAACTGTCTCCGGAGGTCTTCGAGATCACCTATGCCCATACTATGTCCGCCTCTTACTCCAGGCCCTTGAGCGCTTCATTAGCCGCTTGTCCACCTTCAGAACTGAGGTCACCATTCCATATCTCCTCAGTCTCCTCAGGATCTTCGACATCTTCCCTGAAAAGTATCATAAGCCGCACGTTGACGTCCGCTGGTGCTCTCCATTCAAAGGAC
>SDBV01001424.1_pt1 | contig 36126 bp, 28 predicted proteins | sample 2277081 | NCBI WGS metagenome assembly SDBV01 (sample SAMN10402039, study PRJNA504765) | marine sediment metagenome | isolation source: marine sediment core GS10_PC15, 223 cmbsf | place: Arctic Ocean: Southern Knipovich Ridge | collected 2010 | reverse complement strand
TGCTACCGGAACCGCATTACCCATCGTTATTACTTGAACAGCGCAAGTGGCGGCACCGACTTCTTGAAGCTGGACGGAAAGGCGGAGCACCCCAACCCGTGGGCCAGGTCAACCTGCGGCTTGGCCGTAATGCCCGCAAACGGCATGATTTATAATGGCCCCTACGTCTGTCAATGCGCGATTGGAACCATGATCACCGGATTCAATGCCATGTATAACGGCGTTAGCAGCGCGAATGAACGCTTCACCCTAAGCATATCGCCTCGCCTTGTCCAAGGGCCGGCATTTGGGTACTCCGGCGGCGCAGTGGCCATACCGAGCGACTGGCCCACGTATCGTTACTCCAGCGCACGCAGTGCCGTTACAACCTCTACGGCTCCTAAACAACTCAGCCAGGCATGGAAGGCGACTGTTGGCCCCCATCCGACAGCACCGGTGGTGGTCGGAAACACGGTTTATGTCGCCTCCCGCGATACCCATACGCTGGTTGCTTTAGACAGAACCAACGGCAACACGCTATGGACATTCACCGCGGATGGCCGTATTGACAGCCCGCCGAGCTTTTACCGCGGACTGCTGGTATTGGGTAGTCGTTGCGGCTGGGTCTACTGTCTGCGGGCTACCGACGGTCAACTGGTGTGGAAATTCAACGGATTGCCAGAGCGCCGTTTGATCTGTGACCGTGGACAACTTGAATCCGCCTGGCCCGTCAATGGCAGCGTGATGGTTTATGAGGACACATTCTACTTCGCTGCCGGGCGCAGTTCCTTTCTGGACGGCGGCATTGCAGTGTTTGGCCTGGCTCCATTCAGCGGCCAGGTAAAATACAGTAAAGTGATGCAGGGGCCCTACGAGGACGACAGCCGCAACTTCCCTATAGAGGCCAGCGGCACCTTCCAGGTGGAAGGCTTTAGATCCGGCATCTTTTCGAGCGCAAACGAAACTTTCTTCATCCGCCACCAGGCCTTCAAAACCGACCTGACACCAATCAGCCTTAGCAACGTAAAAACACTACACTTGATGGCATCGCCCGGCTTTCTGGACGCCTCTCCACAGCACCGCACGTACTGGACGGTGGATTCTAATCTTCGCTACGGCGGCCCCACCGGCAACTTCGGTGTCGGTCCAGCCGGTGACGTTAGCGCTTTCGACGGTGAGCGCTTCTATGAGATTCGAGGATATGCGCCGGGTCGCAACCTGATTAACAGGGGCAGAGATATGAATCCGCTCAGCACATACTCCATTTTTTCCGGCACCCTGGCCGCAAAAGATGAAGCGGGTGCCTGGCTGGGAACCAATAATACTATTCCTTCTTCTGGAAGTTGGAAAAAGAACTGGAGCCTGACAATTTCCTTTGCAGGGCACGCGATCGCTGCTTCCAAAACGACGGTGCTGACTGCTGGGGTGCCCCTGCTTCAAGGATATTCCAAAGAAGATACCAATGCATCCTATGCCGGGAAAAAGGGCGGTATCGCCTGGTTGTTGGATGCAACTACCGGCCAAAAGCTGCAGGAGTTGCGCTTCGAAGCCGCACCGACCTGGGACGGTATCGCGATCGCCGGCGAGCAATATTTCATCAGTTTAAAAGACGGTTCACTTGTTTGCTTATCGGACAATTAATAAGGAAAGATAAAAAAATGAAAAACACGATTTTAGTCCTAACTATTCTCTTGATCGCCACGCTTTCGGCTCAAGCACAGAAACCGAACCAAACATTCGAATACCGTTTTTCTGATGACCTGAAACAGACCCCGGACTCGGAAGCGCGACTGGATAAATGGTTCCGCGATGCCAAGTTCGGCGCGTTTATTCACTTCGGCGTCTATTCTCCGTTCGCCGGCGAATACAAAGGCCGTGGCGCAAGTCACCACTACTCCGAGTGGCTTCAGGTGGCCGCCAAAATCCCGGCCAAAGAATATCATCAGCAGGTGGCCGCGCAGTTTAACCCGGCGGAGTTTGATGCGGAGGAATGGGTGCAGGTCTTCAAGGACGCCGGGATCCGTTATGTGGTCATCACATCGAAGCACCATGACGGCTTTGCGCTTTTCAAGTCCTTTGCCAGCCCCTACAACATTGTCGATGCCACCCCGTTCAAACGCGACATCATCAAAGAGCTGAGCGAGGCTTGCCATCGCAACGGCCTGAAGTTTGGCGTCTACTATTCCCAGGCGCAGGACTGGGACGAACCCGATGCCCCTTACCTGAACAAAAGGGTCAAACTAAGTGACATTCACCCTGGGCTGCCGGCTGATTTTGAGCCCGACATGGAACGCTACATCGAAAAAAAGTCGCTTCCGCAGGTCGAGGAACTGGTGAAGAATTATGAGATGGATTTGCTCTGGTTTGATACCCCGGTAGGGATGACCTACGAACGGGCCGAACGGTTTAGGGACATGGTCAGGAAATACCGGCCCGATTGCGTGATCAATTCCCGCATCATCTATGGCGGAAGGGACAAGATTGAACAGGAGAACCTGCCGCTGTTCGACTATGTCTCCATCGGCGACAAGGAAGTCCCCACCAAGAAGCTTCCGCTGTATTTTGAATCTCCTGATAGTGTCAGTTCTTCCTACGCTTACAAGAAATATGGTGATTGTTATTATCATTCTGAGAAAGAGTTGATAGACCGCTTTGTCCATACCGTTTGCTCGGGCGGAAACTACCTGCTCAACAATGGTCCGATGGGTAACGGCAAGCTGGATCCGGAGGCGGTAAGGCTGTACCGTGCCATTGGACTTTGGATGAAGCTTAACGGCGAATCCCTGCATGACACGCGCCCCAATCCATTGCCCAAGCGCCCGGAATGGGGCGATGTCAGCGTGAACAAGGCGGGCAAGGTTCTCTATCTGCATATTCTCAATTGGCCCGAAACGGGAACGATCACGCTGAGCGACTTGCCGGTTAGCGTCCGCAAGGCGACCTATCTCGCAAACGGCAAGAAGGCCGGCTTCACCCAGGACGGCAGCACATTGAAGTTCACGCTGCCGCCGGAACCGGTAAACGAATACGACACGGTAATCAAAGTGATGTTGGATAAGTCGATAAACACAGGTTCGTGACGGGGCTGTCTTTCGACGTTACGGAAATTGGATGAGAAGAGATAATTAAAAGGAGATCTAACATGAAGCGGGCATTAATTAGTGCTTTGGTTGGAGTGATGATTATGGGAAACGTTCAATCCGCCGAAATGGACAAGATGTGGGGCGAGAGCACCGTAAAGCTTCGCGCCGAAAACGCCGAGCGCGGGCAGCTTTTCGACGAAGGCAACTATGCGATGTTTATCCACTGGGGGCTCTATTCCCAACTGGCCAATAAAGTGGGCGGAAAGACATACTACGGCATTGGCGAGTGGATCATGAATCCGCGAATGGCAGGAATTCCGATTGAGGAATACAAGCAACTCGCCGGCACCTTCAATCCTGTCAAATTCGATGCCAAAGCCATCGCCCAACTGGCGAAGGATGCCGGTATGAAATATATCGTCATCACCAGTAAGCACCACGACGGTTTTGCTATGTACCGCTCCAAGGCCTGCGATTTCAACATTGTTGACGCCACGCCCTGGGCAAAGGATCCGATGAAGGAACTGGCGACGGCGTGCCGCGAAGCAGGCCTGGGTTTCGGCTTCTACTATTCCCACAGCCAGGACTGGACCTTCCCCGGCGCTAGAAACGGCCCCAAGGTAGACGAAAACGGAAAGGCGGCCACCTTCGACGACTATTTCACTAAGAAATGCCTGCCGCAGGTCGAAGAGATTACTTCCCAGTACGGCCCCATTGAACTGGTCTGGTTCGACACCCCGGGAGGCATGCCGAAGGAATATGTCCAGAAGTTGGTGGATGTCGTGCGCAAGAACCAGCCCAAGGCCCTCGTCTCAGGACGCGCTGGGCACGGACTGGGAGATTATCAAACGCTCGGCGACATGGAGGTGCCCCACCGCAACGTCGAAGGCATGTGGGAAAGCGTCGACACCACCAACGATTCGTGGGCCTATGCCTGGTACGACGAAAATTGGAAAACGCCCAAGGAAATTCTGCACCGGCTCATTGCATGCGTAGCGCGCGGCGGAACCTACATGCTCAACATTGGCCCGCGCGGCGATGGCTCCGTGCCCGAGCGCGCCGCCCGTTCCCTGCGCGAATCCGGCGAATGGATCCGCCGTTATCCGCAAGTGGTCTACGGCACCGATGCTTCCCCGTGGGAACATGCGCTGCCATGGGGCGACGTTACCGTTAGGGGCAACAAGCTATTCCTTTCCGTTTTTAAATGGCCTGCGTCCGGCAAGCTCTACCTGCCCGGGCTGAAGACCAGAATCAAATCCGCAAATCTACTAAACGGCAAACAGTCGGAACCCCTTAGCTACGAAAAATCTAATGGCTGGACCATTCTTGAAGTTCCGCCGCGCGCGCCCGAAAAGCTGGTTTCTGTCATTGAAGTAGAATTGGCTGGTACGCCGAAAGTTGATCCCACTTTTGGGATCGATCCAAACAGTGGAACCGAAATCCTCGCCGAATTTGCAGTCGTCGAAGGGGCGAAACTCTCCAAAAAGCGCTGGATGGAAAAGTTTGGCGAGTGGAAAAGTGTTATCCACGCTCATGACTGGAAGTCGGGCGGCAAAGCAGTCTGGGAGGTCGAGGTGTTGGAACCGGGCGACTACAACGTCAGTCTCACCTATGCTGGCGAAGGCCGCCTCGTTTGGGGCGTCGATGTCGAAGGCGGGGAACACATCCAGAATCAACAGAATTCATCGCACAACTATCAGGAATTTCCCATCGGTTGGATTAACTTTCCGAAAGCCGGAATATACAAGGTTGGAGTCTCCTGCCTCGAAGGCGGCAGCAAAACCTCCAGCCTCAAGGCAATCCGGTTTATGCCGCTAAGTGAGTAAAAGGAAGAAGCGGAAAAGCCAAAAATAATGCAAAAATCCTAAATCAAAACTCGGGATAAAACGAAGGAGAAGGCGCGGCTGCCCGGCATGCGGCCCACCGGCGCGCACGTTTCGTGCGCTACCACGCAAAGTCGAGTTCGGCAACCTCTCCATCCTTAAGGGTTACGCGCTCGAAGCGCATGATGCGCTCGAAAGTCGGGGTGTAGGTCGTCTTTCCGCTCCTCCACTCTCCGCTCTCGTAGTCTTCGCCTCCCCCTTCCACCCACACCTCGTCCTCGCTCTCAGGACGCTGCTTCTTGCACGTGTAGGCAACGTCGTAGTTTCCGGGAAGCAGGTTCAAGATCTCATACTGACCGCTCTCGGGGTCAAGGATCGTCACCCCCACGAGCCTCTCGTCATAGTCGGCTTCCCGGCTATCTTTCAAGGAAATCTGCGCCGTGCCCTGGGAGTATACACGGATTTCAGGTCTGATATGCCCTTCCTGGATGCTGCTACGGCCTCTAAGGCCGGATGAGCCGCTCATCTCAAGGTTCAGCCAGATTGTTTCTCCGGGCCCAACAGAGACTTTCGTTCTGTTTATTGATTCGTAGCGGGATGTCTCGAAAAACATCGCCGTGGCCGTAACCAAATACCGCCCTGGTGGTATGTCCTCAATCCGGTAATAGCCATCGGTGTAGGTATTGGACCACATCAGAAAGCGATCAGTTTTCTTGTAAGCCACCTTCACTGGATCAAGCACAAGAATATTGGTACGCTCCCCATTTGGGTCCTCGTCGAGTGGCGTCAAATTGACACTGTTTTTTCTTGCCAGTGCGCCTCCAAAAAATGAGGATCCGCGGCCCGCGTCTTCGCGCGGGGTCCCATGAAACTTGATGTAACCTTCCATGGCCCCAAATGCTTCCAGATGAATCACGCCCAAGCTCGTTTCTTGCCCGAGCGCAACGGTGACATCCGAAATCTTCCGCGAAAGGTAGCCAAACCGCGCGACCCAAAGTGTCGCCACGCCGGATTCCACTTGCGTGACCTGGAAATGGCCGTCGCCCAGATCCGAGTTTGGCACGCCTGCCGAACCTTCGGTACCGTCGGGTTTGGTCAGTCTCGCCACCCGTACGTGGAAGCCCTCCAAGGGGTCCCCGGTGTTGCTGTCGCAGACACGCCCGGAGACCCCTCCGAACTTTGAAAGACGCACACGCAGATTTTCGGCGTCCCACTGAATCTTAGTGAGAAGGCGTTCCTGATATCCCGCGCGGCTAAACTTCAAATCGACTTCACTTTTCGACGTTTTCGGCAGCTGGAAATCCCCCTTGCTATCCGTCGTGCTTTCCGCTAGGCGGCGCACGCCCACGACCTTCACCCGAACACCCTCCAGTGGCGCATTGGAGGTCTCGTCCCGCACATTGCCCTCAATCGTGTAGCTCTCCCATTCCCGGACGCGCACGATAATGTCTTCGAGGTGTTCTCCCGCACGCACGTCAAACGGGGGGGGATCTTTGGCGACTCGCAGGGAGATATCGGATCCCCGCCAGCATGTCACACCAAATTGGTACCTCCCGGGCGCAATGCCGCTTAGAGCAAAGCGGCCCTCGGAACCCGACAGTGCGGGCTGTGTAATCACGCCTTCGCGAGAGGCGAGTTGCACCCAGACGCCTTCCAGCGGCCGGTCTGCCGTGTCCATCACCCGGCCACTAATTGTACACCCCTCAACCGCTTCTTGAGGAACCGATGGGCGCTGATCGGTGGCCGGAGACCCCACATTATTACTCGGTGCGCTACCGCCGGATTGCGAAGGATCGCTGTGTGTCTCCCCGATTGGGGGATGCGGCCCCGGCGTACTCCGAACCGTTGCGGGTTCCGGTTCTTTTGTCGATTCACGCACCAGGTGTGCAACCGACAGCGCCACCACCACCAGTGCCAACACGGCTACAGGTCGCGATACCATGGAGTCCCTTCCTCATGTCTGCTTAGCCCCCAACTGGGCAAGCTACTGAGTTGCGGCAAGAATAAACACTTGACATCCGATCCCTTCTATGGCATACAGTAAATGGGTAAGGGATGTCAAGACTTCACTGGCGGACTGCTCGTTTGCCGTGACTGAAAGGTGAGGTGGTGCGGATGTTTGAAAACCGGGGACACAGACGTCATTCTTCCAGGATGGTGGGCCCCCTTTCGAGAGCGGATGTTGCTGTGATCGTGGCCTTGGCCGTGTTGGTTTGTCTTGTCTTTTGGCCAAAGAGCGATGGCTCCAATGTCGCGGGGCTTCCCTCGGATCCCCCGCCGCGTGAATCCGGAGAGGAAGTCCGATCGCCTCATGAGGCCCCGGCGGGGGAAAAGGCCGTCATCATGGCGAAACCTGAAAGCGTTCCCTCCACTTCCGAGTCCGAGATGATCTTGGCAAGCAACAGACTCTCGGAGGAATACCGGCAAGCGGTCGATAGTTTCACGAAGGACGTGAAGGCCTATCATCAGTCGATGCCAGTGTATGGGCAGTACATGCAGCTTCTGGAAGACAAGATCGCGCCGATGCGCATTAAGGGCGCCCCGTACCTGGCGGAGTTGCGCAGCCAGGGAATAGAGTTCGAAGGGTATGTATTTAGGCAAAAAGACGAAGCGGCTATGGGGGCCTTTATCGGCACCTTTCGGGAATTTGCTTTGGAATTCAGAAATACCGCTTCGAGTGGGAAAATGACCGTTGATCCGTATCGTTTGGCGCAGGTATCGTTTATGCTGCTACATCCCAGCACAAGAGACGTCGACTTTGAAACGACCTGCCCCTATCCCGAGGGAACTCAGGAGTACATCCGGTACCACGCAAAATTAGCGCAATGCGCCGAAAGATACGCGTATCTGTGGTCAAAAAACTTATCCATCCTGCCCCCGCACCTGGAAGCCAGGAGGGAGAAGCTGGAAGCAAGGAAAGAAGAACTGGACACGAGGCGGGCTGGGTGGATGGCCTTTGCGCCTTCGTTACAGGGGGAGACGCTCCCTGAAGCGGTGGATTCCTATAGTCGGCGAATAGTGGAGATCGATCTGGAAGTTAAGGAGGCCATTTCAGAGGAGCAGGAAGCCGGGGGCTGAGACGGCAAGAACGAGGAAAAAAGGGAAGACGCATTGGGCTTAGCGAGAAGGAGGGAGGAATGACTGTCAGGCCTGGTTCGACACGGCGTAAGTTCAATATACGGTCATTGAAGGCCATCGCGCGGGTCGTGCTCGTCGGTTCCGTGGGCGTCGTCGGGGACGCAGCGGCCATCGATCCAGACTGCGGTAAAGGGACTTTCTACCGCACTTCGGACTTTCAATGCGGCGTTGACGATGTGGACAACAACTGCGGCGCATCGAATCCGTCCGCTTAGGTTGGACGGGTCACCTGAGGTTGAGGTAGGGTTTTCCTCAGGTCTGTGGCTCAATTCTTTCCCGCCAGAAGGTCGTCCAATTCATTTTTCAATGTGTTCTTTAAGTTTGGCGAACTGCCAACATGAACAGCCTGGACGATTCCATCTTTGCCGATAATTACCGTTTGGGGGATGGCATTGGCTTGGTACAGCTTTCCAATGCCTCCGTCCGCATCCAACGCCACGATGGGATTCAACCCCTGAGCCTTCAAGAAGTCTTGGGTCTTTTCTGGACTTTCTCTCAAATTGACGGCAACCAGGATGACACCCTTGTCTTTGTATTCGTTCGCCACTTCTTCCATGGCAGGCATGACGGCCCGGCAAGGACCGCACCAGGCCGCCCAGAAATCCAGAATGACGATGTTCTTATCCTTGTGTTTGGCCAGGTCAAATTTGTTGCCATCGAGAAGGTTCAGGCTAAAGGCAGGGGCAGGCTTGCCCAGAAGTGGATGTGGAGCGCGCTCCGATCTGGCCCGGGCCAGCCCGGCGCCTTCGTGAGTCTGCTCAAGAGAAACTTAAGAGGTTTAGGCGAGGACCAGACAACCCAGATGATTCGGGAAAAGCAGAAATCTCAGGCCAATACATGGTATTATATGGGCTCTGCATGAGCCAAAATACTTGTGAGTGTCTAGTGAAGGAAAATAAGACGCATTTTGGTTCAAAGGAGGACAATTCATGACGAATGATATGGATCGAAGAGGATTTATCAAGCAGTCCATGGCTGTTTCTACTGGCGCGGGCTTGGGTTTTCGTTTTGAGGAAAAGAATCTGCTTGCCAAAATGGATGAAAAATCAGGACAGACTATTCCTGAGTCCGGCGGCAAGGATTTCCCGATGGGACAGATCGGCGATATGAAAATCAGCCGTGTCATCTGCGGTGGAAACCTAATCAGCGGCTTCGCCCACAGCCGGGATCTAATCTACGTGTCGGACCTGTTGAGAAACTATTTTTCGGACGAGAAAATCTTCGAAACGCTTGCTGTCTGCGAAAAAAATGGCATAAACTCGGCCGTTCTGCGCGTTGACAACGATACGCGAAGGATAGTCTCCAAGTATTGGCAGGAACGCGGCGGTAAAATTCAATGGATCGCTCAGGCTAAGGTCACTGCCGACGACATACGGACAGATATAGACATGGCGGTCGACAATGGCGCATCGGCGGTTTTCATTCACGGTGGCGTATGCGACAAGTATGTGGCGGAGAAACGCCTTGACGTGTTGGCGAAAGGGCTTGAGCGCATCAGGGACCACGGCGTAGTCTCTGGCCTTGGTGGACACAGTCTGACTGTACCCATGGAGTGCGAGAAAGCTGGACTCGATCCCGATTTCTACATGAAAACCATTAACAGCAAACAATACTGGTCCGCTGGCCCTACCGAAAGGCACGACAGTGTTTGGTCCGAGACTCCTGAAGAAACAATAGCCTTCATGAAAAACGTAAAAAAACCATGGATAGGATACAAAGTGCTCGGAGCCGGAGCTATCGATCCGACCGAAGGATTTAAATACGCATTCGAAAACGGAACGGACTTCATCTGCGTGGGTATGTTTGATTTCCAAATCAACGACGACGCAGCAATAGCCAAAAACGTCTTGGCCAAACTAGGCCAACGCCAACGCCCATGGTGTTCATAACGGTTCTCTGGGGATGTGGGTGGATCAGGACCGGAATCTTTTTGGATGAGGTTTTTTCCTTTTTTTCGTGAAGTCAACTGCTCTGTTGAATCCGACTTCTATATCACCAGCTGATGGCATTAGCGAATGTCTGAAATGAAAGGATTTGTGTTTTGTCTGGTTTGCACGTGGCGGATATTTTTGTCATTGTCTTGTACTTAATTGGTGTAACTTTTATTGGCCTGTGGTCGGCAAAAAAGTTGAAAAGCTCCGCCGACTTTTTTATGCCTCGCAGATTCGGCAAGGCAATGATGATTATGTTCTCCTTTGGCACGGGCACTCATTCCGACCAGGCAGTCAGCGTCGCGGCTAAAAGCTTCACCAACGGCCTTTCAGGTATCTGGTATCAATGGCTGTGGCTTCCGGTGACGCCGTTTTACTGGCTTATAGCGCCGGTCTTCAGGCGCTTTCGCGCCATCACCACGTCCGATGTTTTTGAGGCCAGATTCAACCCAAGTGTCGGGATGTTATTTGCGGTGGTAGGTGTGGCGAACCTAATGGTGAGTATCGGCGTGATGCTCAAGGGATCGAGTTCGGTCATTTCGGCAAGTACCGGTGGATTGCTTTCCGCAGATTCAACCATCGCAGTTTTGACGCTGATATTTGTTGTGTATGGCGTGGCGGGCGGACTTGGCGCCGCCATCATCACTGACTTTGTTCAGGGCATACTTACCATAATCTTTTCAGTTTTGCTACTTCCTTTGATAATGAATGCGGTTGGCGGATTAGCCGGTTTACGTGAGCAAATTACAGACCCTGAAATGTTCTCTCTGGTTGCGCCTGGTGAGATTGGCCTTTTCTATATTGTTGTGATTGCGTTTAACGGCCTGGTGGGGATTGTCACCCAGCCTCATACTATGGGCAATTGCGCCGCGGGTAAAACTGAGATGGAAGGTCGAGTCGGTTTTATGGCGGGGACTTTGATTAAGCGGCTCTGCACAATACCGTGGTGCCTTACGGGTTTGGCGGCAGTTGTCTATTTTGCGGGTAAAGAGATCCAGCCGGATAATGTTTTCGGGGCGGTTGCCGGAGACTTTCTTCCGAATCTTCTGCCCGGCATGCTTGGCCTCTTTATTGCCGCCATTCTTGCCTCTGTCATGAGTTCGTGCGATGCATTCATGATTTCTTCATCCGCGCTTTTTACTGAAAACGTCTACAAAAAAATGGTGCGAGAGAGAGACGACGCTCATTACATGCGCGTTGGCCGCATTATAGCGGTGTTTGTTGTAGCGGGAGGCGTGGCCTTCGCTTATTGGCTGCCGGGCGTTGTCGAGGGACTCGAGATATTTTGGAAGATCACCCCGATGATGGGTATTGCGTTCTGGCTGGGACTTTTCTGGAGGCGCACAACGTCCGCCGGGGCTTGGGCCGCGACCCTAACCGCTTTCGGGATTTGGCTGTTGACCACGCAGTCCTTCTTTATTGATTTTATGCGCAGTGTTCCGGGAAGCGAAACGTTGAGGTTTGTAATGGCCAAAGGCGATGGCTCTGAAATCTATCTGCCCTGGCAGATGCTGTTCTTTTTGGCAGGCGGAACGTTGTCAGGAATCGTGGTGAGTCTTTTGACAAAGACGCTGCCTGAAGAAAAACTCGACAATTTCTACGCGCTGATACGAACGCCAATCCAAACCGATGAACAATTGACTGCGCCTTGTACGCTGCCGGAAGGGGTCGTTGCTCCCGAAAAAAGAAGGCTGTTTCCCTTTTGGAATCTGGAAATGATCGTGCCGTCAACTACCTCGATCATCGGTTTTCTCGCTGGCTGGGCGTGCGTGTCAATTATTGTGTACTTCGTTTATATGATCGCAAATGGATAAGATCTGTTTTCATCACGAAAAAGGAGTGACAGAATGAATATGAGTTTTAGAAGCCGTACAAATACTAGCCTGGTACTGGTTGTGGCTTGCTTCATGTGCCTGTCGTGCCACTTTGTGTTGGCCGAACAAGCGCGGAGCGGGGCTGATGAAAATCTTTCCTTGGCGGCCGGACTGTATCCGCCACCACAACAGATTAGTCTCGATAAGGGCCGGTTTAGTTTTCGCGGCAGCAAGCTTTATGTCGATGATACTTTTCGCCAGGACCACGAATGGTTGTTGGAGCAGCTCCCTGGCAAGGGTTTGAAAATTCTGCCCCTTGATGAGGGAAGCGGGCCGGAGGGGATATTCGTCGGAAATGTGCGCCACCCGATCATAAAGGCGCAAATTAAAAATCTGCACCTGAAACTCCCGGAGGAAATAGACAACGAAGAAGGCTACCTGCTGGCGATCAGAAATGATGTCGTGGTGGTGGCTGGCAAAGATAATCTGGGAATCTTCTATGGCGTTCAGACATTGAAGCAGCTTATGGCAAAGAAAAGCCGCCGCCTGGACGCAATGACGATCTTCGACTGGCCGGATTTTTCTATACGGGGACTCCACCTGCCTCACACAACGAACTTGTGGGCTCCCAAGGGAACCGATTACCGTACCACGCCAAAGAAAGACTGGGAAAAGTTATTGAACGGTGCCGAAGCCGGACCCGAAATACCCCCAGGCCTATATTCAATTGCCCAGGAAGAAATGCGCTTCGATGAGGACTTGGCGCGGACTTTGATCGAGCAAATGGCGGAATGGAAAATGAATTCCCTTGTCCTGGTGCTGGGCGATTCCATTCGCTGGGAAAGCCATCCTGAGATCGCCATCGAAGGGGCATGGAGCATCGAGAGATATAAGAACTTTGTTGCCTTCATTAGAAAACATCACATTCAGATTATGCCCGAACTCAATCTCTCCACCATGCACGATACCTGGCTTGGCAAATACGGTTTCGAAGTTGACAGTCCCCGATACCGGCAAGTGGTTCAGGATTTGATAGAGGAGACGCTGGAAATAACCGGAGCACCCGTCGAGTTCTTTCATCTGGGCTGGGACGAGGAGGACACGGAACATTACGAATGGCGTCACTGCGAGCCGTTAATCGTCCGTCCGCCCGTGGAACGATGGCGGTCGTACGCCGGCTTTCTGGACTTCCTTGAAAAGAAGAACGTGGAAGGGGTGGTATGGTCGGATATTCTGTGCGACCGTGATGACGATTTTAAGTGGGAATGGGAATTGCTCGATGCAGAACATAAGTTGCGCAAGTCGATGAGGCGGCGCTCGGTTTTCATGGACTGGTGGCCTTATGGCATGAACTCGTTCGACGTGACGGAGAATCTGCTTAAGCGGGACTTCAGGGTGATCGTAGCGAGTCTCGCATTGACGAATATGGAGTTGGGGAAAGCGTCCGGGGGCAGCGTAAGGGCGAAGGAACTCAAGAATAAGAGAATCTTGGGGATGGTGCAGACTGTCTGGTGCCCAATAGAGGACATCGCTTTTTGGAAGGATAAGTACTTCCGAGGCATACAGGAAGCCGCTGGCCCATACTGGAATGCGGATTAATCTTTTACTTCGGGTCGCGTGCCGTTGCCGTGCATGCAGTGAATCAATCTCAACGGCCAAGCCGTCACGCTTCACGCCATATGAAGCGTTTTTATGATTAGGCGCAAGTTGTGTTCAGTCTTCAAGTTCCCTGATCCAGATGTTTCTGTATACAACGGGATAACCGTGGTCTTGGAGCTCAAGAGGTCCTTTGTCATCATGGGGGACGTATCGAGTCGCGGCGTGTTTGCCGCGCCATCCCGTGCCGCCGGAAAGCTCATAGTTGTCGTGGACCAGCACGCCGTTATGAAATACCGTGAACGTCGCCCGCTTAACAACTTCGCCGTTCTTGAAAATTGGGCGGTGAAAAACTATGTCGAATGTTTGCCACTCGCCAGGTTTCCGACTGGAATTGACGAGAGGTTCTTTGCGTCCGTAAAGTGCCGCGGCCTGCCCGTCTGGATAGGTCGTGTTTTCGTAGGAGTCCAGCACTTGAATTTCGTATTGTGCCATGAGAAACACGCCGCTGTTTCCTCTGCCCTGGCCTTTGTTTTTGATTACGGCCGGCGTAGCAAATTCGACATGCAGTTGGCAAGACCCGAATTCCTGTTTCGTTTTGATTGGGCCCGCGTCCTTCGTGGGTATCATGTATCCGTTCTGGACGATCCATTTGGTCGGCCCGCCGTCCTTTGTCGATACCCAACCCGACAGGTCGTTCGCGCCATTGAAAAGGATGACGGCGTCCGAAGGCGCCTCGCCGCGGGTCATGTCGCCACCGGGCGCGACCACGCGGGGCTGCGGTTTTTTCGCGGGGTCGGTCTCATGCACGAGAATCCCGTCGATGGTCATGTAAACAACTTCTTTATCCTTTCCCTCGTCATCTTTTTCCATGACGGTCCACTCTTTTATGACGGGGCCTTCGTCGTCCGCCATAGCGTCAAGCGGAAAAACAAGCGCAACGGTGGCGCAGATGACAGACAAGAAAGACTTCCATTTCATGACTACTTCTCCCTCGAAGATGTTCTTTGTATCATAGATAAAACTACAGCGACCAGCCTTCTCTGTAGGGCGGGTTCACCAGGCGGTTCGCCTCTTCGTCATTGGTGAAGCGCAAGGTCTCGGAATCCCAAAGCAGTTTGCGGTCTTTCCTGCGCATGGCGAGCACGCCCAGGAGCGCCATTTCCGTCAAAGGTCCGCCATATTCAAAACTCGCGCTCGCTGGACGGCCATCTTTGCACGCCCGAATCCAATCCTGCTCGTGGCCGTAGGCCCCTTTTTCTACGCGAGGCAAAGTTTCGGGTGGACGCACATATTCTTGCATCCGAGCATCAGGCAGGAGCCGCATGCCCGAGGCTCCATGCGAGCCATGCACAAAAGTCCCTTCGTCACCGATAATCACCGCGCCATCGGCACGCAGTTCCATGCCAGGTTCAAAATCTCTTGGGAATGGCGGCTTTAGGCGGCCATCGTACCAAGTTAGTTTAACTGGCGGCATTTTTCCGCGGGCGGGGAACTGGTACCGTACGATCGAGGCTCGCGAATATGTTTCGGATTCGATCTCTTCTTCCCAGCCGGTTGTCGTGGCTTGCACACTCTCCGGTGCACCCAGGTCAAGCGCCCAGAACGCTGGATCCATTATGTGACAACCCATATCGCCTATAGCGCCCGTTCCGAAATCGCGCCAACCGCGCCACATCGTGGGAGAATAAATAGGGTGATAGGGACGGTATGCCGCCGGGCCAAGCCATAGATCCCAGTCGAGAGTCGAGGGGACAGGCGGCCTTTCTTTGGGACGCGCCATGATGGGGAAATCCGACCACGGATCTCCGCCGACGGGCCGGTCGCTCCACGCATGAACTTCGCGCACATCGCCAATTGCGCCATCCTGGATCCATTCTTTCAGCAAGCGCATACGGGCGGATGAATGCCCCTGGTTGCCCATCTGCGTCTGCACCTTATGTTCGCGGGCCGCCTCACACAGTTGGCGTACCTCGTAAAGACTATGCGCGAGTGGTTTTTGACAGAACAAATGCTTGTTCATGCCGATGGCGGCCATTCCCGCCACGGCATGCGTGTGGTCCGGCGTGGCCACGATGACGGCGTCGATGTTCTTCTCTTCTTTGTCGAGCAGTTTTCGGAAGTCGTGGTATCGGCGGGCCTTCGGATAGGCGTCGTAGGTGCTGGCCGCCCGTTCGTCGTCAACGTCGGCCAGAGCAACGATGTTCTCGGTGTTGCAAGCATCGATGTTCTTGCGGCCCATGCTTGCCGCGCCGATAGCGGCAATGTTCAGCCGCTCGTTCGGGGAGATTTTGCCGGGAACAACCCGCGCCGTGTTGACGCGCGAGGCACAACCCGAAACCGCGGCGGCGGTGGTTGCCACGGCGATGAAGTCCCGCCGCGATACCCTGTCACTACTCATCTTAGATCCTCCTGCGTTCAATCCGACTTCTCAAGTCCTAATGAATATTCATGGCCCGGTTATTTCTACCGCGCTCCCACTAAGAGCGGATTCGTAGCAAGCGGCCAATACCTGCTGGTTTCGGATGCCCAGTGCCGCGCAATTCAGAGGCTCGCGGCTGTCGAGAATGGCCTGGCTGAATTCCGTTATCTCGGCGCAATAGGTATTTACAGCTTCGGGTTTGATAGGCATTCCGGAGAGATCCTCCCTGGCCTGGCCAGATTCATACCCGCGCTGATCGTCCTCAAGATAGGCCGTCATTTCACCCGCGTCACCTTGGCCAATGGTGCCTGTGGCCAAAATGGACCCTTTGGTTCCATATATTTCCAGTGAGTTTTTGGAGGAGTTATCAGGAATGCAAAAAAAAGTATCCACCGTTGCGATCGCTCCATTGTGGAAAAATAGTGTTGCCACGGCGCTGTCCTCGGACTCGTAATCGTGTACAGTGTTATTGATGAAGCAACTCACGCGTTTAACCGGCCCAAAAAACATTTCGAGAAGATCGATGCAGTGTCCTCCCATATCCATCAGGGAACCTCCACCCCCTTGAGAAGGTGTCTGCCGCCATGCTCCCTGCATGGGAGGATACCAACAGGAGAGCTGCGCCCTGCCACAGGTGAGCATACCCAATCGTCCTGTATTGATCAAATCCAAGGCTGCCTGGTGTTGGGAGTGAAAACGCATCATCAGCCCCACTCCTAGAAGAACTCCAGCCGAACGGCAGGCGCTCTCCATTTCCTGGGCTTGCCGGAGATCCATGCCAAGAGGTTTTTCGCAGAGAACGTGCCAACCGGCTTTTGCGCACATCAATACTTGTTCATAGTGGGCCGCGGCGGGAGATGCGACGTAAACAGCTTGAATGTCATGGCTGGCCAGTTCTTCCACGCTTTCGATATGAGCGCAACCGAATTCTTGGGCGACCTGCTGGTTAAGCTCGCTATCAATATCGTAGACTGCCACCAACTCAGCACTGTCCGACGGCATAAGACCTTCGGGAATTGTCCGGCGTCTGGCGATGCCACCCGATCCAATCACGCCCCAGCGTACTTTTTGTGTCATTTCCGTCTCCGTGTATGAATTGGCCGGTGAAGCGAACAATTCTCAGCTAAACTCAAGACAAGGGGCTGCAGCCCCTTGCCTACCGCTTCAAGAACCTTGCCCAACCCGTGTTTCCAAGACATTTTCCCGATAGAATTCCGCCATTTGATTACAGGTGCAAACCCAAGCCTTCTTTTCCCGGTGCAGGACCCCAAGTTTGTCGATCACGCGTAAGAGAAACTCATCTACAGCGTCCTTCCATCTGGCATCTTTAATGGTGAGATTTATGGGATGGCAAATAAAGGTAAAGCAGCTTTCCTGCTCCAGCGTGTCCAGCATCCGTTTTTCCCATATTTCAGCTGCGCCCCCGGGTGATCTATTAAATGGAATATCCCGCGCCAGGCAGTAGGCTCTAACCGATTCCACAAAGGCCGGGTTTGATTTCTCATCGGCAATAAAGATTGCCCAGTCGAAGGTCTGGCTATCCATGGGGATTTCGACGGAGGGGTAGAGTTTTTCGCCCAACTGCATCTGGAACGGCATGTTCGAGAGACCCGGTCCGGAGCCAGGAAAGCCGCCTCCGCCCGCGATACTCGACCAAGCCAGTCCCAGTTCTTCAATGGCATCGTACACATATTCATTGAAGATCCCGTATGGAATGCGGACCCCCCGCACAGTATTGGGACGAATCCGATGAATCACTTCGATTCCGTCGCGAATTTGCTCCAGGTTTTCTTTAAATCCATACTGGCTGGCGTAGGGATGCTCACCCCCATGACGTTTGTTTAAGTCGTGGACGTAGCCATGAGTTGCAACTTCGCAGTCGGCGGCAAACATTTGTTCAACAAATTCGTGGCCGTAGCCCTCGATCATCTTGCCAACCACGTTGAACGTCGCCTGTATTCCATTTTCCCGCAGCCTGTCGCAAATCCGACGATAGTTGGCGACCTCCTCTTGCGTATCGCCTGTGCCGTTACCGTAGTTGCCCTCCACGTCGAAGGTCAGCAACAAGGCCCCTTTGGCGCCATTTGGAAAGGATAGACCGCACGGCATCTGGTTCCTGTACGTGATTCCCAGCGGCTGCGTTCCTCCGAAGCAGTGGCCGCCGTACTGTCCTTTGACACCCGATATCCGTTTTAGCAGGTCTACGTCGCTTGTCATTCGTGTCCCTCTTCTCCGGCACCGCTTTGCTCGTCACTGTCGTTTTCATCGCAGTTTTCCCGCAAGCCTTTGAAGAAGAAGCGCAAGTCGAAAAATCCACCAATCGTTACCGCGATGGCAAGCAACGTGAAGATTACGAGACTGGCAAAGAAGAATATTGTCCAAAGCTGAATCCACCCCTCTGTTTCCATCATGAACTCCTCCGCTTTTCCTTGGCCTGTTCGGAATCCGGAAAAAGAAGCGATCCGAACACCATCAGTAACACCGTACCCAATACCACGCTCAATCCGATCAAATCGCTGCGTATATCGATTCCAACCAGCTTCTGGACGGGCGTCAACCCGAGAACTGCAAAGAATCCACATCCCAGCGAAAGCATAGCGCCAACCTTGCTTGCCCTTTTCCAATAGATTCCGAAGATTAGTAGAGAGAAAGCGCCTGAACTGTAGATGGCCCCGGTGACGATCATATAATCGAAGAGATCCTGTCCCAATGGATACCAGAGACCCCAGACTAAAATGTACAAGCCAATAAGCACAATGAATATCCGGATCAAGAGCAGCCTGACTCGCGAGCTCAGTCCATTCTTGAACCAGGGAGCCACTACGTCCTGGGTAAGAACCGAACTCCAGCAGAGCAAATAGCTGTCGTGGGTGGACATGAAGGCGGCCAGCATTCCAGCCGTAACCAAGCCAATCAGGCCGGTGGGCAAGATTCTCCCCAGAAAGATGGGAAATGCCATCAAGGTGACGTCCGAATCAGCAAGTTGTCCCTCTGGCAAGAATAACTCCTGCAAAGCCGGCTGCCCGCTACAAAAGTAAGGGCGGCCACTCCAAAGAAAAAGGGGATGAGCAGCCGGATCAGAAAGCCGGCCGAGGCCAGGATGTAGGTCTGTTTCACGACCTTCACGCTCTCAGCCGAACACGCTCTCAGAACGGCCGTCTGCCAGATGGCACAGGCAACCAGCGCGGAAAAAAACATCCACACAATATAAGAAAAGCCAAACCCTTCCTCATTCAAGGGGTTAAAGCCAGCGTCGCCATGCACGCTCCCCAATGTTTGGATAATCGTATCCCAGCCCAGATGATGAATGCTAAGCAAGCAAGCGGCCACCAAACTGAAGGAAAGCACGACAAATTGTATATAGTCCAGCACGACCACCGATACCATGCCGCCGAGAGTCGTATAGACCAATACCAGCAGCAGCAGCGCGGTCATGATCATCTTCAGTTCAAAGCCCGAATGCATCCCGGTCACACCGGTCACGAAAATTGCGCCCGCCTTCAGAAACATCCCCATGTTCAGGATGCCAGCCAAGGCCAGGATGGCCCCCCCTGCAATGCGCACTTCCTTGCCGAACCTCTGTTCATAAAACTCGGGAATAGTCATCACGCGCGCTCTCCGCAGCGGAACAACGATGAATCCGGTCAGTCCTACCAGCAAGGTCACTACGGAAGCCACGAGGGCTATGTGGAAAGCGGCAAAACCTCCCGTGAAACCCTTCTGGGCCGCATACATTACGGTAACCAAGCCCAGCTCAGTGCCGATCATGGTTGCGATAGATAGGAAGGTTCGCAGCTTCCTGCCTGCAACGATGAAATCCGCGGTGCCTCGAATAAAGCGCTTCGTGTATACTCCGACTGAGACAATGCACACCAAGTAGATGATCACGATAGCCCAATCCAGTACTCCGAAATTAGATGGTAGGTTCTTCAAAGCCCCTATCATATGCAATACTCGCCCGCTAATTCTTTCATGCTATCACTCTCCCCTCAGGTTTCAGCCGCCTGCCTTTCGCATTTCCTCCACCGATTCAATCACCAAACCGGCCATGGCCTCCACCTGCTGCTCGCTCAGCGGGTAGAGTGGCAAATGAGTGAATCGCCGGTTGAATATCTCCTCCGTGTTGGGGCAGGTTTCCGCTATCGCGTTTGCGTCGTAGCCAAGGGCCCGGCATATGTCGAACTTGTACATCGGGGCGAAGTGGGGGATATTCGTGACCCCCTTATCAGACATTATTTGCTTCAACTGTTGAATATCTCCACCAGCTTTTTCCGGGTCCACCTGAAGAAGATAAAGATGCCAAGTGGACTTGATGTCCTCCGTATCACCCGGGGCGGGAATCAGGCCTTCCACACCCGCGAAGCTGCGCGTAAGGTATTCCGCATTCGCCCTACGCTCGGCGATGATCGCCTCCAGCCTATCAAGTTGCTTCAGCAGGCATAGCGCCTGAATCTCCGTTACGCTGTAATTGCCGCTGGCGAATGGACCGTATTTCCCCGGCAGGGCGACCACGTCGTAAAGCCAGTTTTTTAATTTCGATTCAGGATCAACGCCCAGAAATCTTGCCTTTTTCAGGTTGGTGCCCCAGTCAAGCCTTGTCGTCAGGATGCCGCCCTCACCAAGTGCGTTCACGTTCTTGACCTCGTGGAAACTAAAGGCGCCAAAATCCCCTATAGTACCGAGCATCTGGCCTTTGTAGCTTCCGCCAAAACCGTGCGCGGCGTCCTCAATCACCAGGATGTCCCGTTCCCTGGCGACCTCCATGATCGGATCCATATCCACCGGATAACCGCCAATATGGACGGGAATGATAACTTTGGTCTTATCAGTTATCTTCGCTATGACATCTTGGGGATCGATGTTCGCGCTGCTCGGATCCAGATCGGCAAACACTACACGCGCGCCCACACCCAGCGGGTAGGCAATGGTGGCGATAAAACTTATCGAAGGAGCAATGACTTCATCTCCGGGACCCAGATTAGCGTACTTGAAGGCCATCTCGAAACCATGAGTGGCATTCGTCATGAAGATGCTATGCTTCGACTTTAATATCCCGCAAGCCTTTTCTTCGAGTTTGCCAACGTTGTCGCCCAGGCTGAGCTTGGATGCGGGTTCAGATTGTTCCCACAGATGATCCACCGCATCATCGACTGTCTTAAGACTTTCCTCGTACGATGCCTCGTGGCCCGGCCGCGGCTTGGCCAGAAAACGCACGATGCTCTTGATCTCTTTAGTGCCCAGCGATTCACCAACAGCAGCCCACGGAACAGCGGCGTCGCCGGTATCATAGCGGAAATCACCCGCGTCATCAGTTCTATCAGTCTTTTCATCTGTCATATTCAGGTTCCTTACGAAATTTGATACACCACAGTGACATTTCATGAATAACAGGAGTACAAGCGCTGCCCGCAGTTGGCTCTCTCTTTCTTATGCTCTGAGTACACGGCAAGCACTACGTAGAGTCGAGAGAAGCCATAAAAGGTTTATCATAACCTATATCCTTAGACATCCAAACGTATATTAACAAATATGATAACTTATGTCAATCTTTAAATAAAAGTCAAAAAATGCCTTTCATTTAACGTAGTTTACGTAGAAACATCAGTATATTTGTATATATATCAAAAAACATATTATATTAGTTGATAAAATTAACTTGACATCTATATGATTTTGTGATAAGTTAATAGCCAGTCGGGTCGAGACACAAGCACCCGATGAACTCTGATAAGGAGAAAAAGCGTGAGTTTGGACAGGGCACATTTAGTAGCGCGGGATCTGGTGAACCAAGGCAGCGAATCCGTAGCTGACGGGCTTTCGGACTGGATACTGGGAAAAATCGCCTGCGGTGAATGGTCTGTGGGCTACACGATCCCAAGCGAGCAGGACTTAATTGAGCAATTCGGCATCAGCCGCATGGCCGTGCGTGAGTGTATTCTCAAGCTTCGCGCGCTCGGGATTTTGAAGGGATCCCGTGGACGCCGCACGCAGGTGGCAAAGATTGACACGCGAACCCTTGGCCGCCTCTTCCCTCTGATCTTGGCTACCGAGGGTCAGCAGGCTTTCGAACACTTCTTTCTGGTGCGGCTTGTTCTGGAGTCGAGCAGCGCGTACCGGGCGGCGCAATTTCGGACCGAAGAGGAAAGTGCGCGATTGATTGAAACCGCCGAACAGATCGCCGCAGTACCCGCCGGCGAGACCGATACATTGGCCGAACTGGACCGAACGCTCCACATTCAAATTGCTGAGGCGGCGCAAAACTCGCTGTATCCCATCCTGATCGAGGCGCTATGGGGCTTTCTTCACCAACTGCCGCCCATCGTTCATGACATCTGTGTGCAACGGCAGGAAGAGGATAACTTCCGTCATCGCGCAATTGTCGAGGCTATTAAGTTCAAGAATCCTGACCGCGCACGGGTTGAGATGGAGTCGCATTTGCAGGCGAGCGCGGATCAAGTTCGCCGCGGAGGCATTCTTGAGCATCAGGGCGCCGCTCAGGATGGGAATGGAAGCGGGAAAAAGCCATTGTTCTCGAAGTTTTAAGACTGTAGGTTTCTGCCGAACAAACGGCGGTTCCGGATTTTGGGCTAATTCTATTAAGACACAAGGAGAGAAAAATGAAAACGCGAAGTGGTTTTACTTTAATTGAACTATTGGTGGTCATTGCAATTATCGGCATACTTGCCGCTATTTTGCTGCCCGCCCTGGCGCGGGCACGCGAAGCCGCGCGGCGCGCAAGTTGCGCAAACAATCTTAAGCAGTTGGGGGTCATCTGCAAAATGTACGCCAATGAGTCCAGCGGAAACAAATTCCCACCCCATAGCCGCATCTCAATTGGCCAAGGCCAGTATGACGGGTTTGCAATATACCCCGAGTATCTAACGGACATCAAGATATTTGTGTGCCCTTCGGACTCCGAGAACGATGCAAGCGATGTAGCGGAAATCTTCGCGACCGTGGCAGCAGGCGATCCTGATGAAATTTACAAGCAGTACGCAGACTTTTCGGATCCACTCATCAAGCGCTTTGGTATGCTCAAATTGCTCAACGAGACCTATTCGTATCCTGGCATTTCATGGGTCACCACCAATAACAACGAGTACAGGGGTTTCGTTAGGTCGCGACTCCCCTACCGCGATGCCAATTGCGAACCGGTAGGCGGAGCATTATGTGATTATAGCAATGACCTGCCCGTCCCCCCCAGTCAGTGGAATCAGCCCTTCGGCAGCTTCAATACAAACTTCAATCCGCCCGAGCCCGTGTACGCACTAGGAACCGGCGGCGGCAAGATCTGTTATGTGCTCAGAGAAGGCGTCGAACGTTTTCTCATCACCGACATCAACAACCCTGCAGGCTCCGCCAAGAGCCAAAGCTCCATACCCATCTTTCTCGATGGCTTCGCGGCTGCTGTTCACAGTAGTGGGGAGGTCAGGGGTAACAGGCAGGCCGGCATGGCAGAGCGTTTCAACCACCTTCCCGGCGGTTCCAATGTCTTGTGGATGGACGGCCACGTCGAATTCGTCAAATACCCAGGCAAATACCCCCTCACTTTGTACTGCGCGGTGCAACGCGTCGGCGGCGGCGGCGATCCGACAATTGACGAGAACTTCCTAAAGTATTACACCGAGTTCTAGGGGGCCACGAGGGCAGGCCTATGCAAAAGGTATTCCCAGGGGTTCACGATGTGCGAGCCCCTGCGTATTAAGTAGGTAATATCGATTCTTGGGAAAGGATAGCAAGCGGAACCAAGGTTCCAAAAAGAAAAGGAGAAGGAAAATGTATTCAGTTCAAAGAAGTAGAATGTTCGTCTTTGTTCTCGCGGCGCTGGTAGCTGTCGCCGTGGGCGCACAGGCGCAGGTCACGGAAGTCCTTGATTTCATCGGTAATAATAAGGACATCGCTGACAATTTCAACACACCGGAGGGGCCACAAGCGACAGCGACAGCCGGGCTTACCTGGAACGCCTTTATACCGGGCGGTACGGTAAATGGCCAGCGAATCCGTACGGCCAGCGGTGCTAATCCTAGTGGTACACTAGATTTCGACACCAACCGGGGAACCCAAAGCCACATCGGCTCATACGCGTACACGCATTTCGCGCCCCTGGCAAATCTTGGCTCGATTAGCGTGGATCTCGACGAGAACGACCAGCAAACAGCCTCGATCCGGTTCCTGCTCCGTCAGTCTCCGGACTGGTACATTTCATCGGTCGTCTCCTACAGCACCGATAAGACGCTGACCGTTAATACGGCCGACCTTCTGTGGAACCAGATCACCGATACGGCCGCCCTTGATGATCTTAACCAACTTATCGTGTTTCCCACCAGTACGATTCCCGCCCCCGGAACAGGCGGAAGCAGCCTGCCAGCCAACTTTGCCGGGGACGGCGGTGGTTTCTATGTTGAAGATGGCGGCAAGAACGCGGATCGCCCTCGGATTGGATCTGTCACCTGGGACGTTGCCATCACCATTAATGACGTGCCAGACACTTCCTGGATGACATCAAGCGCTGCGCAAGGCGCCATTACAGCCGCAGGCTTCAACCCTGTGGTGGTTCCCGCCGTTCCTGAAGCGCCAGTGGTCAGTGAACTTGTCCCCGCAGGCTCCGTTATCAGCAGCTATCCCAACGGCCTTGGTGGCTCAAACGCCAAGGCGGGTTCGGACGTGACTATCCGCGTCGTTGAAAACTTCCGCGATGGCTTCTACTACAAGGGCGGCGACCTCGCTCTTGGCGACTTGGCCAGTTGGGACGCCCAGGGTGTTAATGCTCCCACGGCATTTAATCAGGATGTGGATGGCGGACAGTTTTGGATGTTTGAACCGGGTACGGCTACCCTTGATTCGGGTGATGTCGTCTTTGCAGAACTCCACATGAACAATGGCGTAGATATCGTGATGACCGGCGGCACCATGACCCAGGCATCACGTCTGGACGCAGACATTGGTAAGGGCTATGCCGCGGGCTCAGCCACCTTCACAATCACTGGCGGCGTGGCCACTTTGCACGCGCTCAATATTGGTAACTGGAACGACCTCGCTGGCTCCGCGAACAGCGCAATGGGCGGTAATGGCAGCGGCGACGGAACCCTCATCGTCGGCGGAACCGGCGAAGTGATCGCAAGGCGATCAGTCGCCATAGGTGATTCACACGGCGGCACAGGCAAGCTCGTCATGCAAGGCAGCACCGCCAAGTTCAGCACCGAGCGTGACTTCCGCATACGAGGCACCAACACCACGCTCCGTTGGGAAGCGGACGCAGCCGGTTTCTCGACTATCGCAGCCGGCACCAAACCCAGTACGGGCGGATATGCGGTTTGGCTCCAGGGTAAAATTGAGATTGATACCTTGGCCTACACCGGAGGAGCCGGCGAGTGGAATCTCATGACCGTTGGGACGAAAGGCACGGGGCAGCATCTCGCGTATGTGGACGTGCTGAATGCCGACACCGTTCCGAACGCAAATGCGGCCTTGCCCGAAGGCTGGGTTCTGACGCTCAATGACCAACTGGGCGACACCGATACCAACGTGCTGGTCCTCAGTTATGATGGATCCGCTCCAGCTAGCCCCTTCGGCACTGGCGAGCCTGCGAAGGGTATGCCCGTTGCAGGAGCAATTGGCCTTGGCATTGTAGCTGCTGCGTGCGCGCTTGGCGGCTCGATGTTCCTGAGGAAGAAGTAGTTCCTTCACTCCTCTTCCCTGTAGGAAGGGGTTCAGCCAACCGCCGAATGATTCTTCGGCGGTTGGCTTGTTAGTCTACCAGACATGCCACAGTTCTTATGAGGCGAAGGCTCCTGCGGCGTCGTGAGGTGTCGTGCGGAGAGAAGCGGCTTGCCTATCCCTACTCGATTTGAGTAAACAAAACCATGGCAAAAAGAGTGATTCTAGGAGAATGCCTGTGAATGTTCATATCGAAGCCACTGCCGAAATGATGGGCGTGGCGGCTGCGCGTGCGGGGGCGGATAAGATACGCACGGCCTTGGAGGCGCATGGCGAATCCTTCATTATTCTAGCCACCGGAGCTTCGCAATTCGAAGTGCTCAAGGCCCTCGTGCAAGAACCCGGCATCGATTGGCAAAACGTAACCGTGTTTCATCTTGACGAGTACGCGGGTTTGTCCATGGACCACCCCGCATCGTTTCGGCGCTACCTCAAAGAACGCTTCGTGGACCAGCTTGACACAGCCGTGAAGGCTTTTCATTACATTAGCGGCGAAGGCGACACCGCGGAGGAATGTCAACGGCTGGCCGGTATTATCCAACCTGTAAAGATTGACGTGGCCTTCATCGGGATCGGCGAAAACTGCCATATCGCCTTCAACGACCCACCAGCGGATTTTGAAACAGAAGATCCCTATATTGTCGTAGATCTGGATGAAGATTGCCGCAAGCAGCAGATGGGTGAAGGCTGGTTTACCGATCTTGAAGCCGTCCCGGAACGCGCAATTTCAATGTCAGTCAAACAGACACTAAAGGCGCGAAGCATCATCTGCACTGTACCCGATGCACGCAAAGCGGACGCAGCCCAAAAGGCCATCGAGGGTCCGATTACGCCCGATGCACCCAGCTCGATTCTGCAAACCCATGCCGACTGCAAAATCTTTCTCGACCAAGCGTCGGCTTCGGCACTGGAGCGTGAATATGGAATTTGAAAAGGGCCCTCTGCCGCAACGCTATACCGGCCCAGGGCTCGTTGACCTCCAAGTCAACGGCTATGCGGGATTTGACTTCAACGGTGCGCCAGAAACCTGGAACGCAAGCGAACTGCACCGTATTCGCAAGGCCATGGCCGGTCGCGGTGTCGTGGCCGCTCTGCCAACCTTCATCACCGACGACCCGCAGGACACGCTCGCCCGCACCCGCCGATACGCCGAACTGATTGAAAGCGATCCGCAATTGGAACAAGCTTTTCCAAAGCTACACATTGAAGGCCCATTCATCGCTCCCGAAGACGGTCCCCTCGGCGTACATCCACTCGCCGCATGCACAACACCCGAAGCGCATCCGGAATTCTTTGATGACCTCATCGAGGCAAGCAGTGGACGCATCGGCATACTCACCCTGGCGCCCGAAGTCCCAGGGGCTCTGGAATTGATTTCCCAAGCGACCGAGCGCGGAGTGTGCGTAGCTATCGGCCACACCCAAGCAGACAACGACACACTTCACGCGGCCGTTGACGCTGGGGCAAAGCTCTCCACACATTTGGGTAACGGCACGGACCTCGTGCTTCCCCGCCTCGACAACTATGTGCAGACTCAACTCGCCGAGGATCGCCTTTTTGCCAGCTTTATCGCCGATGGCCACCACATCCCGTTCGGCACCCTCAAGAATTTCCTCCGTGCCAAAACCCTTGAACACTCGATACTGGTAACGGACGCCATAGCGGCCACCGGCGCCGGCCCGGGTCGCTATTCCCTCGGCTCCCAAACCATCGAAGTGTCCCAGGATTTGCGGGCATCCATACCTCGTAACGGTGGCCTTGCCGGGTCGGCACTGACACTCGATAAAGCCGTGCTAAACATCGTCAAGAAATGTGGGTTTACCTTCGAAAATGCCTGGGCAATGGCCTCGCGCCACCCGGCAACCCTTATCGGCCTAAGCCCACCAGCCAATATAGAGGTTGAAGTCCACGCAGGCGGCTTCAATCTGATTTCTGGTCAGCCCAAACGGCCTGATGTTCCCCAACCGGCGGTGTGAAACACAATCATACTCTACCCTTCCCGTCGTTTGTTTTTGCCCTAGTTCTCAAAGCCGCTCGGCTCACAGACGAGACGACCCACCGCATCCGAGAGATTCTTTGGCGAAAGATGGGCATAGATCAGCGTCATCTTCAAGGCCCAATGGCCCAGCAATTCCCTGACTACATTGAGATCGCAGCCGCGCATCGAGATTCGTGCCGGAACAGTAGCCTTAAATCTTCTCCATCGCGTTGACAATATACTCCGCAAAAGGGCCCATTGCCTATGCAGCATTGATGGCGAATTCGTGGCTTCAGACGAAAAAGGGCTGAGCAAAAAAGCAAAGGTCTAGCGCTTGCAAATTGAACTCGCGCGAGAATCTTTCTAAAGAAACTTTTTGGTACTGGCTTCGTCTTTTTTACGTGAAGCGCCTCCAGTTCTAATATTGATGCTGAAGAAAGATGGCGTGAGAGAAACTGGATATCCAGCATATTTTCCTTTACCCTTAGCTTCATTGACAGGCATTAGGCTGTGCGTTGCTTACTCCTACTTTATCTCGTCAGCTGGAAGACAGAAAACCGAAGAGAGGTGTCGATTGTATGAATAATCCGCACGATTCAATGAGCAAGACAAGGTTTGTGCGCCATGTGCTTGTGCTCACATTGATAGTGGTCGCTTTTGTTTTTTCAGTCTACGAAGTACTGGAGCGCACGTGGCTTTCGGATATGAGTTTGGAACTTCTCTATGTGCTTCATCTGTTGCGCGGCATCGGCACGTCGGTTGCTGTTGGTTTAATAATCGGATGGTACATCATCACGGCCTCGCCGTCTATGTTTCCGTCAGGTGCCATGGATGATAGCGATGTTTACACCGGCAAGCGAATGGACGAGGCGCGCCTTGTCCATTTTAGCAGATGGTTTGTCCTTATGCGTTGGCTTGCCGTCACAGTGGCCTTTGTCCTGGCCGTTGTAAGCATCCAAGTACTACATTATTTGGAGGAGAGCGCGTTCTGGCCTTTGGTTTGCTGCATAATTATTCTCGCTGTTACCAACCTTTTCTATTTGTTGTGCCTGCATAACCGGTGGCTGGTCGAGCGCCTTGCCGTGCTTCAGATTATAGTTGACCTGATTCTTCTGACGGCAATGCTGCACTTCTCGGGCGGTATAGAAAACCCAATGCTGTTTGCTTATATCTTCCATATCATTATTGCCGGGGTTCTTCTGGAACGTGCAAAGTGTTACGCGATCGCGCTTGTTGCTTCTGGGCTGTTTGCATTGATGGCGCTGGCCGAAATGTCCGAATTGTTGAAGCATTATACGCTTCTGGTTTTTCCTCACGGTGGAGATGAACATGGACTTGTCCACGCATCACATGACCTGGTTTACGTACTTAGCCTGGTCAGCCTGCAATCGATGTTTTTGTTCCTGACCGCGTTTTTCATAGTTACAATTATGGAGCAACTTCGTTCGGAAAAGCGCCAAGCCCACGCCGTTCAACAACGGCTTGAGCGCGTCGTGCAGGCCACAGGCGCAGGTTTTGCTGTCTTTGACAAGACTCTACAGCCGGTTTGGCTGAACGACCAGCTTAAAACATGGCTGAACATTTCGGAAAATACCCTAGAGCGGGACGCTATAATTGAGCAGTGGACGCAAGGGGCAGACGGGCCGGCGGCCCACACCTTCGCAGATGGAAAGGTGCGTTCAGTGGAGCGCAACAGAGGTGACGCAGTTGGCAACAAGCGCCATTACCAGGTCACGGTTGCGCCGTTGAAGGACAGGGTTGGAGATGTTTACCAGGTGGTGGAACTTTCTCAGGACATAACGGAAAGAAAGATGTTGGAAACCCAGATGATTCATTCTAGCAAAATGGCATCGCTTGGGGTAATGGCAGCCGGGATAGCTCATGAGGTAGGAAATCCACTGGCCTCAATGACAGTGCGCCTGAAAATGCTGGAACGTCAACATGATGAGGCATCAATTAAGGAAAGTGTCCAAGTTCTTCAACGCCAAATTGGGCGTATCAGCCACATCGTGCGCGGTGTTACCCAATTTGCCCGGCCTGCTAAAAAAGAATGGAGCCTTTGCGACGTGAACGTATTGGCAAAGGAAGCTTTGAATGTCCTTTCATTTCACAGCCAGACAAAGACCTGTCAAATCGTAACGGAGATGGCGGATGCGCTTCCCTGTGTAATGTGCAGTAAAGATCAACTCACACAGGTGTTCTTGAATCTGGGTTTAAACGCGCTGGAAGCCATGGAACAGGGCGGTTCGCTCACTATCACCACCTATGCGGAGAGTGGCGACGTATGCATAAGTTTCGCCGATATGGGCCCTGGTATTTCGGAAGAGTCTCTCGAAAACATTTTTGATCCATTTTTCTCCAGCAAGGAAAATGGGCTTGGCTTAGGCTTGAGCATTGTTCATAATCTTGTGGATGCTCACGGTGGACGTATATCGGCTGAAAATGTTGCCGGTGGAGGCGCGCTTTTCACGGTGGTTTTGCCTGGCCGCAGAGCGATGCCACAAACCTAGAAAAGGATTCGAAAGCAAATGAATGCCAAAGTACTTATTATAGATGATGAAGACTTCTTTCGAGAGGATCTGGCCGGCTTGCTTCGGGCGGAAGGCTTGGAATGTTATACAGCAGAAAATGGGAATGTTGGGCTCGATATGATCGAGAAAGTGAATCCTGACGTAGTGTTGTGCGACATAGCAATGCCTGAAAAAAACGGCATCGAAGTGCTTGAAGAAACTATGGCGCGCTATCCCGAATGCTTCGTTATCATGATTACGGCATACGGGGAACTCGATACTGCCGTGGATGCCTTTCGCAAAGGGGCTTCGGACTACGTAATGAAACCTTTTTTGCCGGAGGACGTGGTTGGAAGAATAGAGCGTCTGGTCCGATATAAACGTTTGGCCCAGGAGCTAAAGTATTTGCGCCGCGAGGCTTCGCAAGTCGTTGAGAGTCTCTCGGTAGTTGGCCAGAGCGAGGCAATGCAGAAGGTCTTGAATTTGGTAGCGAAGGTGGCCCCGACCTCAAGTGTGGTTCTCATTACCGGCGAATCCGGCACTGGCAAGGAAGTGGTGGCGCGGGCGATACATGAAGCGCGCGGGGGCGACGCGGCCCCTTTTGTGCCTATCAATTGTGCTGGGATTCCAGGTGAACTGTTGGAAAGCGAGCTTTTTGGACATGAACGCGGAGCGTTTACCGGGGCCGTTAAGGCTCGTATTGGTCATTTTGAATTGGCTGGGAAAGGCTCGATTCTTCTTGACGAGATTGGAGACATGCCTTTGGCCCTGCAGACAAAGCTTTTACGTGTTTTGGAGGAGCGGGAGTTTGTTCGTATTGGGGGCGCAAAGCCTATTCCTTTAGGGGCTCGCATTATCGTCTCCACTAACATGGATTTACGCAAGCTCATGGACTCGGGCAAGTTTCGAAAGGACCTGTTCTTCCGAATATGCATGTTCGAAATCCACCTCCCCCCCCTTCATGAGCGTAAATCGGATATACGTGCGCTTGTAGAGTCTTTTGTTAAAAAATTCAACCAAGAACTCAAGCGCAACTGCCGCGGGGTCAACAGTATCGCAATGCGTAACTTGCTCGCGCACGAGTGGCCGGGGAATGTCCGGGAACTGCGCAATGTCGTGGAACGCGCCATCATCCTTTCTCAGGGCGAATATATAACTCCCATGGAGCTTCCAACAGAGATTTCGTGCAAAGGCACAAGCCCGATTGGGCAAAGTTACGACAATTTGCGCGACGCCATGCGATCATACGAGAGAGAGCATATCAAAAAAATACTTGCATTATGCGGCGGAAACAAGAAGCAAACAGCTCGCAGACTTGAGATTAACCCTTCGACGCTTTACCGCAAGATGGAGGATCTTGGTTTCGACTGACTCCTTTTGGCCGGGCTGAAGGCTTTGAATTCGACCCGTTTCCCAAGAACTGAGATGTTGCCGCAATCTATTGCGGTTCTGCATGATCACGCCCGCAAAGCATTGCGGTTTTGCACGACGTCACTGTAAGCGCAGTATCCCCTCTCTGTGTTTCGCTTGGACTTGTCCTTAGCTAAAGTAGGTTCAGGTAAGAACTTAAGCATCCTACACTCTTTTCAAAACCCCCTTGGCACACGTTTTGCTTCGTTCTGTGTATGGGATTGTGTCTGTGCGACGCACAATCTGTAAAACAGCAACTACAAAGAAGGGAAGATTCTCCAATGAAACACTTTAGAACTGTTACTCGGGCCAGACGCATTCCTGACAGCGCCGCCATGGATTTTGTGGGAGCCCGGGCCCTGCTCGGCTTTCTGTCTCAATTAGTGGCAGTGATCACCGACGTTTTGGGATTGATGAAAGGCACGCCTTTGGGCGGAGGTGATGGTGATGGCGACGGTGATGGCGACGGTCATGACGACGAGCATTAATCTGCTTGAAGACTTCTGGGAGGAATTGGCTATGAGAAGATTACGGAAAGGCTTAACTGCGGCCCTGTTGTCGGCCATGGCGGTAATAGTTTTGATGGGTGATGCTGGGGCACTACCAGCATTTGCCAGAAAGTATGAAACAAGTTGCGTCACCTGCCACGAGGCGTTTCCGAGGCTGAACTCGGTTGGTGAAGCGTTTAGGATCAATGGCTATAAGTTTGTGGATGACGAGCTTTATATTAAAGAAGAACCTGTCGAGATGGGCGACGAAGCGTACAAACGCCTGTGGCCAAAGAAGGCAATTTGGCCTTCCGATATCCCGGGACTTGCGCCGCTATCAATAATTATGACATCAGATTATGACATCGATCTTGGTGGCACCAAAGATGCGCGCAGCACCTTCGTTTTTCCACGGAGCCTCAAACTTCTGGGCGCGGGCAAATTCGGCGAAAACGTCTCATTCTTCACGGAAGTAGGTTTTCAGCAGGGAGAAGGAGGCGGACACGCTCACGGTGAGAGTTCGGAGGAGGGCGTGCAAACGTCCATAGAGGGCTGGTTGCAATTCGAGGACCTTTTCGGTTGGGAAGACAAATTTAATCTTCGCGTGGGCACGGTGGGCATGCATGAGTTGGGTCTGTTTACCGCCAGGGATCACAATCGCCTGAGCGTCAACCCATATCTGTACTCCACGTGGTCCATTCCACTGCCCGATGAGCACACGCTGGGAGATCTGCTTAACGAGTCGGTTAGCGTAGAGGGCAATCCGTTTATAGTTCACGCCCAGCCGGGTATCGAACTCAACGGTTTTGGTCATCGTTGGCGATACGCAGTAGGAGTGGTCAACGGTACCGGAAGCGTGAGCGACAACAATTCTGAAAAAGATCTCTACGTTCAGTTGGCATACAAGTTTGGCGGACGCGGCTTTGATGGGGAGTCCAAAGAAAAAGGCGCAGGTATTAGCTCCGGCGACCCATGGCGGGATGACTCTGTAACGCTGTCATTGTTCGGCTACAGGGGGACGGGAACTATTAAGCTTGCCGGACAGGAGCGCGAGGATGATTTCTGGCGTTTCGGCCCGGGGGTGCAATGGAAGTTTCATGATCTGCAATTAGGGGCCGGGTACATTCTTGGTGAAAACGACAGGCCATACGGTGCAATTTCAACCCGTTCGGTTGACTCGAAAGCGTGGTTTTTGGAAGCCAGTTACTTCGTTTATCCATGGCTGATTCCCTATGCGCGCTACGAAGGTCTGGACTTGGATCTTGCCTCGGGAATTCCGTCCCTTTTCATTCAGGAAAATCAGAATAGACAGCGCGTCGTTTTTGGCGCAAAGGCGCTTGTGCGTGCGAATGTGTCGCTTGCCGTTGAAGGACTTTTGTACACCAAAGACGAGCGTTCTACGAAAAACTTTTTGCAACGCGGCGATACGGGCGACGCCAACCAAGCCACCGTGTCTCTGTCTTACGGGTTTTAAGGCTGCCGGCAAAAATACTTGTTGAGTGGATCGTTGTTCTCAAAGATTAAGGAGGAATTTGTAAAATGGTGTCTAAAAAATATATTGCGGCAACATTGGTCGTCAGTCTCTTGGTATTCACTTTTCCGGCAGTTGCCGGCACGGTTTCGGGAAAAATCCAGGTTTCCGGAACCAAGCTCAAGACGGAAGGCGCCAAACCCGACAAGGATGTGATCGTCTACCTCGAAAAAGACGGGGATGCCAAGTATCCTGATCCGCCGGCCAAACACGCTTTGATAGACCAGAAAAGCCTTGTTTTTATTCCTCACGTTCTTCCTATCCAAAAGGGGACAGCAGTTGACTTTTTGAACAGCGATACGACTGAGCACAACGTGTTTTGCGTGGATGACTGTTGCAAGATAGTCGAGGACATTAATGCCAAGAAGCCAAAGTTTCTTGACTTGGGGAATTTCCCAGGCGGAGAAAAGGCCGCGTTCACTTTTGGCGAGGCAGGCACAGGTGTAATATTGTGCAAACTGCATCCGGAGATGGCCGCTTACATTGTTGTTCTGGACACGCCCTTTTTCACGATAGCGTCGCTCGATGGAAGTTCTCAGTCTGCCACTTACACACTCAAAAACATACCGGCTGGCGACTACGTCGTCAAGGTGTGGAACAAGCGTTGCGAGGCGCCCGGTCAATCCTTAACCGTAACGAAAGATGGTGAAACCAAGGCGGATATCGAGATACAGAAAAAAGTCAGAAAGAAACGCTCAAGGCGCTAAGCGTGTCTGCGCAAAAGATGCTGGAGCAGCGAGAAATGAATACGGATCGTCGCTATCGCGTATCTATCCCGGATGCGAATCATTGGCGTGAACAAATCAAGTGCCAGAGCGCTTGTCCTGTGCATACCGATGCCAGGGGATATATCCGCGCGCTATCCGCGGGCGATCTGAAAAGAGCCTATAAGATTGCGCGGGGGCCGAACCCCTTGGCCAGTATTTGCGGCAGGGTGTGCGGCGCCCCTTGCGAAATCAACTGTCGCAGGGCTTCACTGGACAAAGCGGTCTCCATCAGAACGATTAAACGCTTCATTTGCCAGAGCTGGCAAAGTCATTCCGAAGATGAGCAGATTGATCTGATTGAGCAATTGGGCAGGGAGTTTTCTGAACGAGAATGTGCGGGTCTGGAAGAAGGCGGCGCTCTACTCGGAGCTCTGTCAAGAGGGGCACTCAGGACACCCGGTGGCCAACCGGTTGCAATTGTCGGATCCGGCCCTGCCGGACTTGCTGCAGCGCATGACCTCGCTATTCTTGGTTTCAAACCGGTTATTTTCGAGATGGAAGATGTTGCGGCAGGCATGTTGTACCTCGGTGTTCCCGCATACCGGCTGCCGCGCGCTGTGATACGAGCCGAGGTCGATATGATCCGATCGCTTGGCGTGGAGATAAAGACAGGCGTAACCATTGGAAAGGACATAAGTCTCGCTGAGCTGATGAACGATTTCTCCGCGGTCGTTATTGCCGTTGGAGCCAAAGTGTCGCGCAGGCTTCGAGTCAAGGGCGCAGAGGGAAAAAACATACTGGGAGCAGTTGATTTTTTACGTGACGTTGCGCTGGAAACTAACTTAAAGGTCGGGCAAAAGGTTGTTGTGATCGGCGGCGGCAACGTTGCCTATGACGTGTCTCGGACTGCGCTCAGGCACGAAGTTGAAAGTGACGTGTCACGAACGGCCTTACGCCAGCTTGGCGTCAAAGAGGTTCACTTGTGTTGCTTGGAATCGCGTGAAGACATGTTGGCGGACGAAATTGAGATTCACGAAGGCGCCGAAGAAGGCATCATATTGCACAATTCGGTTGGTCCTGACGAGATCCTTCTAAACGATCAGGGCGCCGTTAAAGGGGTTAGATTCAAGAAAGTGCTGTCGATTTTCGATAGCGCCGGCCGGTTTTCGCCTACGTATGACCCCGCGCACACCTTCGAGATAGAAGCAGATACCGTTTTAGTATCGATTGGCCAGAGTAGTGATTTCTCCTTTATGGATGCCGTCGGCGATGGCGTCGCAATGAACGACCAAAAGCAATTTGTCCTTGACGAGAAGCAGTCAACGACCAGAGCGGGACTTTTCGTCGCCGGGGACGCGGCCCATGGCCCAAAGCTCATGATTGACGCCGTTGCCAGCGGGAAACTTGTAGCCCGCTCTGTATATGAGTATGTGACGGGTACACAAATCCAGACAGATGAAGAAGTACTCCATTTTCCTCTCAGGGGTTACGGCCGTAGAGCCCGGTTCGACGGCATTCCCCGCCAGGCTGCGCCCTGCGCCCCTGTTGAGCAACGCAGGCAAACGGTGACGACCGAAGTAGAAGGTCTTTACTCTCAGGAGCAAGCGCTGCTTGAGGCGGAGCGTTGCCTTGACTGCGGTGTTAACACAATTTTCGACGGCCAGAAGTGCATATTGTGCGGCGGATGTGCCGAAGCCTGCCCCGAGCAATGCCTCAAATTGGTGTCGCTCAACAAACTTGTCGGGGACGCGGCTTTCGGGACACACAGCACTGCCTGGGGGTCTTCCACGGAGAACGCATTGAGCGCAATCATAAAGAACGGCGAGCGGTGTACCCGTTGTGGCCTTTGCGCGTCACGGTGCCCCGCAGACGCAATAACTATGGAACGCTTCACTTTTTCAGAAACATGTGTTGGGAGCTAAGAGATGGCAAAACAACAGAATAAAAACAGTGGCGCGGCAAATGGCAGTCCTGAGACAGCTTCTTCCCGTCGAAATTT
>SDBV01001423.1_pt1 | contig 36130 bp, 33 predicted proteins | sample 2277081 | NCBI WGS metagenome assembly SDBV01 (sample SAMN10402039, study PRJNA504765) | marine sediment metagenome | isolation source: marine sediment core GS10_PC15, 223 cmbsf | place: Arctic Ocean: Southern Knipovich Ridge | collected 2010 | reverse complement strand
GCGGCCCGAGACCGCGGGTGCAAGGCAGACGAATGCCGAGGTGAGAAATGTGTACACAAGGTACATGAACGAGACGCGGCGGAGGATAACGCCGCAAACGGGGTTTTCGGCTGCGCTTCTAGGAGGCGAGATATGAAAGTATTGGTTATCCACGGACCGAATTTGAATCTTCTGGGCGAGAGGGAAGTAGATGTCTATGGAAAAGTGACTTTAAGCGACATAAACAAGAGCCTTCAGGAACACGCTAAGCGACTTAGCATTGATGTAGATAACTTCCAGTCGAACCACGAAGGGGAGATAATAGAGAAAATCCAGGAGGCGCGCTCCGGGTATAAGTGCCTTATTATTAATCCGGCGGCGTTTACGCATTACAGCATTGCTATAAGAGACGCTCTGGCAGTGCTGGATATCCCGATTATTGAAGTTCATCTTTCCAATATATATGCAAGAGAGCCGTTCCGGCATAAGTCAGTTGTAGCTGGTGTGGCTACCGGCCAGATTAGCGGGTTTGGTCCCGACAGTTACTCTCTAGCTCTGGACGCGGCCGTCCGGTTGCTGGGCCCGAGGGCTTGAATCTTGAGCCCTGACTCCAATCGTCTGCATAAGCTCGATGAACTGTTTGATGATGAGATTCCGGCCATATTAGTCAGCCAGATCGCCAACGTCCGCTATCTTTTGAATAAGCCGACAATGTTTGACCCTGATTTCGGCGGGATTTTGCTCGTAGCTCCGGACGTGGCCATTTTCATGGTAGATTCGCGCTATCTCGCTCAAACCAAGGAAGCAGATTTAGCTTGCGAAATACGACTGATCTCTGAATCACCGTGGGCCACGGCGGGCGAGGCTATTGAGGGAGCGAAGTTGAAGCGGGTCGGGTTTGAGGCGGGCGACGTATCTGTCTCGCAGTGGGAGGAGCTCAAGACCCACACAACAGCCGAGTTGCGTCCGGCCAAGAATTTTGTTGAGCGTCCCCGTTTGATAAAAGAGCCAATTGAGATCGATCATTTAACAAAAGCCGCAGCCATCGGCGATGATGTACTTTCTGAAACACTAAAGATTATAAGGCCCGGTCTGCGAGAAGCCGACATTGCTGCAGAAATCGACTACCTGATGAAAAAAGCCGGAGCGCGGCGGCCGAGTTTCGACACAATTGTAGCCGGCGGTCCGAATTCTGCTTTTCCTCATGCCGGGGCGGGCCAAAGACGAGTTCAAGCAGGTGATTTTATCAAGCTTGATTTTGGCGCCGTTTATCTTGGATATCATTCGGATATGACCCGGACAGTTGTTCTAGGTCCGGCGAACGTTCGTCATCGTCAGGTTTATGAGGCTGTCGCGCGAGGGCAACAGCTGGTTCTCGATCAGTTGAGGCCGGGGATGACAGGCGCTGAGGCCGATGCTATCGCCAGAGACTTCTTCAAGTCTATTGGCATGGGGGATAGATTTGGTCATAATCTAGGTCATGGTCTGGGTTTGCAGGTTCACGAAGGGCCGTCTTTAGGTTGGAAAAGCAAGAAAGTTTTGGAGGAAGGGATGGTCTTCACAGTTGAACCCGGACTATATTTTCCGGGTTTTGGTGGTGTGAGGATCGAAGACGCGGTCGTCATGCGCGAAAATGGAGTGGAGATTCTCACGCGCAGCCCAAAAGAGCTTATCAAAATAGTCTAAAAAGCCCGACGACCTTTTATTTGGAGGAATAAAAATGCAAATATCGACGAACCAGTTCAAGACAGGCATGGCTATCGAAATTGGCGGGACCCTTTTTTTTATCGTCGATTTCCAGCATGTCAAGCCGGGTAAGGGCGGCGCATTTGTCAGAACTAAGCTTAAGAATGTAATGACCGGGGCCGCCCAGGATAAGACATTTCGAGCCGGTGAAAAATTTGAATTGGCCCATCTCGAGCATCGCAAAATGCAGTATTTATATAAGGATGGCGAAAATTATAATTTTATGGATAATTCATCTTTCGAGCAGATGACTTTAACGCCTGAGCAGCTGGGCGATGTTATGAAATATGTTAAAGAGAACACTGATGTTGACGTCCTAATGCATGACGGGAGACCGATCGGGGTTGAGTCACCGATATTTGTTGAGCTTGAGGTAGTTGAGACAGACCCCGGGCTCCGCGGCGACACGGCCACCGGCGCGACAAAACCCGCAAAACTTGAGACAGGAGCGATTGTTCAGGTGCCGCTGTTTGTTAGCATCGGCGACCAGTTGAAGATCGATACCAGGACGGATACGTATATAACCAGAGTTTAACAAGACTACTCTTTCCCGCTGGTCTTTTGAGAATCTAGAACTCTGCGGTTCAGTAAACAGAAATGGGGTGGGAGGTTCTCTTGCGACTTGTGCCCACATGAGCCGGAATCGAATGGAGCGGAGGCGGCAAGTTTTGATTGAGGGGAATGCAGTAGCGAGCATGTCGAAACTTCGTCCCGTGGAATGAGGTGGAGGCCATAGTCGCGAACCGGAGTAAGAAAACCTCCCGCCCCAATCACCAGAATCATAGAGCTCTACATGCTCCTATTTTCTTGTTTGCCCTACCGTTTATTCTGACTCTTAAGTATAATAGGTTCCAGCCTCGCGAATTATCGCGCCTACCAGGACTGTAGGCCGGCAATAATTGATATGATTTTTGTGCTCGCACATTAACGCGATAAAAGCGAGCTGGAAAAACGATTCTAAAACGGGCTTGTTCCCCGTTTGATAGGTGTGATGTTATGAAAGAACGCCCGGTAAAAATTTGTGATACGACTTTAAGAGACGCCCATCAGTCATTGTGGGCGACTAGAATGACCACAGAAGACATGCTGCCCATCTTGAAGCAGATTGACGATGTAGGTTTTTTTGCCATTGAGATGTGGGGTGGGGCCACGTTCGATTGCTGCCTCAGGTTTTTAGATGAGAATCCTTGGGATCGCCTAAGAGTTCTCAAATCATATTTTAAATCGACACCGTTGATGATGTTGTTGCGCGGCCAGAATATCGTCGGATATCGGCACTATCCCGACGACATAGTTAGGCGCTTTGTTAAAGCCGCCAGCACAAACGGTATCGATATTTTCCGGATATTCGATGCTCTCAACGATACGCGGAACCTGCGCACGGCGATCGAAGCTGTTAAGGAGGCAGGCGCTCACGCCCAGGGAGCTGTCGTTTATACGATCAGCCCTGTTCATACACTTGAGCATTATGTTGAGACCGCGCACGAATTGGTGGAAATGGGAGTGGATTCAATTTGCATCAAAGACATGGCGGCCCTCCTTTCACCGTATCGGACATATAAGCTTGTGGAACGTATGAAAAAAGAGATAGATCTGCCGATTCATCTTCATTGTCATTACATCGGCGGCATGGCTCCAATGAATTATCTCAAAGCGATTGAGGCCGGGGTCGATATTGTAGATACTGCTACCGTTCCGTTGGCGTTCGGAAACTCACAGCCGGCGACGGAAATGATAGTTGGCGCCTTTAAAGACTCTCCTTATGACTCAAAGCTTGATTTAGACAAGCTGTATAAAATTGCGGAATATTTTGAGGTGGTCCGCGACAAGAGAGGATTTGGGCGTGGTGTTACTTCCATCGAACACATGAAGGTGTTTTCGCATCAAGTTCCCGGGGGCATGATCTCTAATCTCTATAGTCAACTCAAAGAGCAAAAGGCTTTGGATAGGCTGGCCAATGTTTTGGAGGAGATTCCCAAAGTTCGGGCTGAAGTAGGGTATCCGCCGCTGGTGACACCGCTCTCGCAGATTGTCGGGACCCAAGCTGTTATCAACATATTAACAGGCAAGCGCTGGTCGGTAATTCCCGAGGAAATGAAGAAATATGTTCGGGGTCATTATGGTCGCGCGCCGGGAACCATAGCGCCGGAAATTGAGAAGAAGATTTTGGCCGATGCTCCAAGAATTACGGGTCGTCCAGCTGACTTGCTCACTGAAACATGGGAAGATTTCAAGAAGGGCATTGGGGATCTGGCCAAAACTGATGAGGATGTTCTGTCTTATGCCTTGTTCCCTGTTGAGACTACAAATTACCTGAAAGCCCACATCGAAGGGGCGGAAGAGGCTGTTTTTATGACAGCGAAGGAGATAAACGCGGTTAAGGAGGGTAGCTACATGGATGTCGCTCAGATCAAAGAGCTCATGAAACTGATGGAGGATAGTGACGTCAACGAGATTCTGGTCGAAGAGGGAGATGTAAAAATCACTGTTCGCAAGGGTGAGCGTGTGGCCGTCCAATCAGTCAGTGAATTAGTCAAAAAAGAGGAAGACCAAAAAGTACAGGCCACGGAGGTCGAAAAGTCAGGCGACGAAAGTGAAACTTATCCAGACAATTGGGTGGCGGTCAAGGCGCCGATGGTTGGCACATTCTATCGGAGTCCGGCACCGGACGCGGAACCGTTCGTAGAAGTCGATAGCGAGATCGAACCAGGCCAAACCTTGTGTATTTTGGAAGCGATGAAGCTTATGAATGAAATCACTACGGAAGACAAGGGAGTCATACGGCGCATACCGATTGAGGATGGTCACCCCGTTGAATATGGTCAAGTTTTATTCCTCTATGAACCTGTCTAATTTGTATTTGTGCCCGCGAAACTGTTTTGTAAAATATGTTTGGCACCGGTCGCGATAATAGAATCTGGAGCAGATTATATCAATGTTTAAAAAAGTTTTAGTCGCGAACCGCGGCGAGGTTGCTTTAAGAATAATACGGGCCTGTCGGGAGCTGGGTGTTAAATCTATTGCCGCTCATTCTGAGGCTGACACTGACTCACTTGCAACCAGGCTGGCTGATGAAAAGGTCTGCATAGGGCCGGCTCCTGCTGCCCAGAGCTATTTGAGTATTCCTAATATTATCGCAGCAGCGGAAGTTTCAGGAGCTGACGCTATACACCCAGGCTATGGTTTCTTGGCTGAGAGCGCCAAGTTTGCCGAGGTCTGTCAGTCGTGCGACATAAAGTTTATCGGTCCAAGCGCTGAGGTTATCAGTAAAATGGGTGATAAGTCCGCCGCTAAAGAGCACATGATCAAGGCAGGTTTGCCGGTTGTGCCGGGTAGCGAGGGGCCCATAAAAGGCGACAAAGAAGCCGCAGAACTTGCCGCAAGTATCGGTTTTCCGGTTATCGTAAAGGCTGTCTCCGGTGGGGGTGGCCGTGGAATGCGAATTGCCCTGGACGCGGATGAGCTAATGCAATTTCTGCCGATTGCTAAGGCAGAAGCGCAAGGGGCTTTCGGTGATCCACGGGTCTATCTTGAGAAGTTTATCACTAACCCTCGTCATATTGAGGTTCAAATACTAGGCGATCATCACGGCAATATGATACATCTTGGCGAGCGGGATTGCTCAATTCAGAGGCGCCATCAGAAACTGATCGAAGAGTCTCCATCGCCGGCTATCGGCGTTGACAAGCGGGCCTGGCTCGGCGAGTTGGCGGCCAAAGCGGCAGCTGGTGTTGGCTATACAAATGCCGGAACCATCGAGTTTCTACTTGGTGAAGACGGTAGTTTCTACTTCATGGAAATGAACACGAGGATACAGGTTGAGCATCCGGTGACGGAGATGGTGACCGGCATCGATCTGGTAAAAGAACAGATAAAGATTGCAGCTGATCTTCCGCTTGACATCAAGCAATCCGACATTGGCGTAAATGGGCACGCGATAGAGTTTAGAATAAACGCTGAGGACCCGGAGAATAATTTTATGCCCGGCGGTGGCCGGGTTACGCTGTATAATCCGCCTGGCGGCCCGGGAGTCCGGGTAGACAGCCACTTGTACACCGGCTATTTTGTCCCGAGTAATTATGACTCGCTCCTGGGCAAGCTGATAGTTTGGGGTCGAGATAGGGATGAGGCCATCGCCAGAGCCAGTCGCGCATTGGATGAGTTCATCATTGTGGGCCTGAAAACGACGATAGGTTTTCATCTTGAAGTGCTTAATGACAGGAGCTTCAAAGAGGGTAAGTTTTCAACTGGCTTTCTGGAAAGCATGGTTCTGAGCGGGGCAAAATAGATGGTTGAGCGGCGGCAGGCCCGGTCAATCGCGCTTGAAATACTGTATCAAAGCGAAATCACGGGTCTCACACTGGCTGTCGCTGTTGAACGGCGGGCATCCACCGAGCAGAGCACACCGGAATTCACGTTGAAGCTACTGGACGGTATCCAGGAAAACAAGGCGATGATAGATATTCTGATTGAAAGATATTCTGAAAACTGGATATTGGAGAGACTCCCGATTGTCGACCGCAACATTTTGAGAATCTCCATGTATGAAATGGTTTTTGAGGCTGATATACCGCTGAGCGTTTCTATCAATGAGGCTATTGAGCTTGCAAAAAGCTTTGGAGGCACGGAATCAGGAAGGTTTGTTAATGGGGTTCTCGGGCAGGCGGCAAAGAACCTGGAGGACAAAGAAAAATCAACGCTCAAGAAAAACCGGTCTTCCAGAGAGACTAGGAGACATAAATGAGCGACCCATCTTTTGACGAGGCGCTAAGCCGTCTTGAAGAGATAGTGGAAGAAGTTAAGAAGAAAGACGTTCCGCTGGACAAGTCGCTGGATTTGCTGGAGGAGGGTGTGAAGCTCGCCAATGTGTGTACCGAAAAAACAGACCAAAGTCACTGGCGGGATCATATAGAGGAAACCGATTGAGCCCTGTATATCCTGAAGACCTAAAGAAGCTTGTCAATAGTGGTCTTGAAAAATATTTTCCAGAAGCCGATCAGCGATTAAGCGTGGTCACTGATGCCATGGCGTACACTCTTTTTTCATCGGGCAAAAGGTTTCGACCCGTTCTTGCTCTATTGGCGGCTGAAGCTGTCGGCGCTGATCCCGAAGTAGCGCTGCCCCTCGCGTGCGCCATCGAATTCATTCACACCTATTCACTGATCCACGATGATCTCCCGGCCATTGACAATGACACTCTTAGGAGAGGAAGGCCCACTTGTCATGTAAAGTATGGTGAGGATGTAGCAATTATGGCTGGAGACGCTTTGTTTGCCGAAGCTTTTGTTTTAATATTAACGGAGCAATCGAAGTTGATCGACAGTGAACGCCTGGTTAGGATGTTGAGAGAACTGGCCATAGCCACCGGAATAAACGGCATGGTCGGGGGACAGGTTGTGGATATTGTGTCGACCGGTCAAACTGTTGGCCATTCAACACTTGAGTATATTCACAACCATAAAACAGGTTCGTTGATTGTGGCTTCTGCGGCCTGCGGAGCAATTCTGGGGGGCGCTGATGAGGCTCAGCTCAAGGCGATTACCGGTTACGCTGGGCATTTAGGCTTAAGTTTTCAGATAATCGATGATATCCTTGATATCGAGGGGTCCGCGAAGACTATGGGTAAGAATGTTGGCAGCGATATTGGAAATCAGAAAATAACGTATCCTGGTACGCTTGGGGTAAATAAATCAAAAGAAGTGGCTGAAGCAACCGCCAAGAAGGCTGTGAGCGCGTTGACTGGAGCCAATATGCACACAGACAGGCTTATGGAAATGTCGGATTTTGTTTTAGGAAGAACGTCATAATGAAAGAACGGATTCTTGATAAAATTTCGTCTCCAAGTGATCTGAAAGATTTAGACCCTGCTCAACTGGAGCAACTGGCGATTGATATCAGGGACGAAATGGTTCTCACAACCTCAAAGAATGGGGGCCACCTCGCGCCGAATCTGGGTGTGGTTGAACTCACGATCGGTCTTCATCGGGCCATAGATAGCCCTAAAGATAAAATCATCTGGGATGTCGGACATCAGTCCTACGTTCACAAACTACTGACAGGTCGACGGGATAAATTCTCAACGCTTCGACAATACGCCGGTATTAGTGGTTTCCCTAAGAAGAGTGAAAGCCCGCATGACTGTTTTGACACCGGGCACGCCAGTAATTCCATCAGCATTGCTCTTGGGATGGCCCAGGCCCGTGATCAGCTCGAGGGCGATGAAACGATCGTGGCCGTTATTGGTGATGGTTCTATGACCGGCGGACTCGCCTTTGAGGCCCTGAATCAGGCCGGCCACGTAAAGACAAGCTTGATTGTGATTCTGAACGATAACGAGATGTCCATAGATGGGAATGTCGGAGCTCTCTCCAGTTATCTCGATCGCATAAGGCTGGACCCGACCTATAATCGATTCCGTCACGATGTAGAAGCCGCCCTCCGGTGTATTCCGGCTGTCGGCGAGAAAATGGTTAGCTTCGGTGAAACCTGGAAAACGGCGATCAAGCAGTTTCTGGTTCCGGGGATGCTGTTTGAGGACTTGGGTTTTAAATACATCGGCCCTATTGATGGTCACGATGTTGAGGCTGTTGAGCGCAGTGTGCAAATGGCCAAAGCTAATGGCGGCCCGATATTGATCCACGCTCTAACAAAGAAAGGGTCCGGATATCAACCGGCGGAGCAATTTCCTGATCGTTTCCACGGGACCAGTCCTTTCAACATAGAAACCGGCCAGCCGATAAAAAAGAAATCGCTTCCTAGTTACGGTCGGATTTTTGGAGAAAGTCTCACAAGGTTGGCCATCGATGATCCGCGGATTGTCGGCGTAAGCGCCGCCATGGCTCAGGGGACAGGCCTGGACATCTTCGCGACTGCCCACCCGACTCGTTTTTTTGACGTAGGCATTGCCGAACAGCATGCCGTGACTGCCTCGGCAGGTATGGCTCAGATGGGCCTAAAGCCGGTTGTGGCTATCTATTCGACTTTTCTGCAACGGGCCTACGATCAGATACTTGAAGATGTATGCCTCCAAGGTTTACCGGTAGTTTTCGCCCTTGACAGGGCTGGTTTGGTGGGGGACGACGGCCCGACTCATCACGGAGCTTTTGATCTGTCATATTTGAGCCATATGCCGAACATGGTCATCATGGCCCCTAAAGACGAAGCTGAGTTTCAGAGGCTTCTAGGAACTGCTCTGGACTGCGGCCAACCCGCCGCGATTCGTTTTCCCAAAGGCCCCGGTCCCGGGATTATTTGTGATAACGATTTCACGCCGCTTCCGATTGGCAGGTCAGAGGTGTTAATTGAGGGCGAGCAAGTGGCGCTGTTGGCGGTTGGGCGGATGGTTGAGATTGGCCGAAAGGTACAGGAGATTCTGAGAGGTTTTGGTTTGAATTGCACTCTTGTAAATATCCGCTTTGTCAAGCCGATGGATAGTGAGTTGATCTTGGGTCTGGCTGAGTCCCACGACTTGGTGGCGACCCTGGAAGATAATAGTCTGGTAGGTGGCTTTGGCTCAGCGGTCGCGCAACTCATCGCCTCTTCCAATCAATGTCAGTTGGTCAACTTCGGTCTCCCAGACTATTTCGTCAGTCATGGCACTGTAGAGCGTCTGTTTAAGGAGGTTGGCCTTGACGCCGAATCGCTCTCGGAAAAAATCTTAGCTATTCTAAAAAACTATGATAAAAGAGAGGCTCGATCGACTCTTAGTTAGTCGTGGCTTGGTTGACAGCCCAAATAAAGCTTTTGCCGTTATTATTACGGGCGAGGTTCGCGTTGACGGTCAGGTCTGCTTGAAGCCGGCGCATCTGGTTGACGCGTCCGCAGTCATCGAGTTTCACCCTGCCAGTCTCGACTATGTCTCCAGGGGCGGTCTAAAGCTCGAGTACGCGCTTGATTGTTTTGAACATAAAGTCAAAGGGTTGGTCGTCCTGGACTCGGGTGCTTCTACGGGTGGTTTTTCCGATTGTCTGCTCCGACGAGGAGCGAGAAAGGTTATAGCCATCGATGTCGGATACGGTCAGCTGGCGTGGAAGCTAAGATGTGACCAGCGTGTGGAGCTGCACGAGCGCGTCAACGTCCGGTATTTGAAACGGGAAGATATTTCCGAGCCGGCGGATATGGCAGCTTTGGATCTCTCCTTTATCTCTCTTGCTACAGTAATGCCCGCCGTCGTTGGCTGCCTGAAAGAGGATGGCACGGTTATGGCCCTAGTTAAGCCTCAGTTTGAGATAAGGAAAGATCAGGTCACAAAGGGTGGCGTAGTCAAAAACAGAAAACTTCATGTCGATGTTTTAACAAGGCTAGGTCGCAGTTTTATAGAAAGCGGTCTATCGCTTGTTGGCATTGCATCATCGCCGATTGCCGGCGCTAAAGGCAATATTGAATATTGGCAGTATCTGTCAAAAAAGCCGCTTCTCGGTTATGCTAGCGAAGAACTTGAAAGTGCGGCCCAAATAATTGTTGATGAGGCCCACAATAAATTGCGTCAAAAATGAAATGGATGGAGCTTAGAATGGTTGTGAGTTTATTGGCCCCCGCTGTCGCATCATCGCTCGGGGAGAAAAAACACGCTCGTCAGCTTTGTTTCCAAGTCTAAATTATGCAAAAAGTCACTGTTATTCCATATGCCAAGAAACTCGGCGTGGCCAAGATTATTCCCCGGCTGGTTGATTGGTTGGAAAAAAATAATGTAAATCTAGCAGTCCCGGAATCGGACGCCGCTGAATTGGGGCTAGCCGCGTTTGGAGTTGCTAAAGACGAGTTATTTGCCGGCTCTGATCTAGTGATTACCCTCGGCGGTGACGGGACAACCCTTCGGGCCGTGAAACTGCTTGAAGAAAGGGTTATCCCTATTCTCGGAATAAACCTTGGCGAGATGGGCTTTCTTATGTGGACGATGCCTGATCAAATGGAGGTCGTACTTGACCGGATCAAAGAGGGGCGCTTTGCGCTAGAGCAGAGGCGCATGTTAAAGACGCGAATCATGCTTGCCGATGGCCAACAGATCGAACGTCTAGCGCTAAACGACATTTTAGTCGGGCGCGATGAGTTTGGTCGTCTCATAAAGCTTGATCTTCTCGTCAACGGTGTACTGTTCTGTCAGTATGCCGCCGACGGTTTGGTAACCGCGACACCAACTGGTTCGACTGCATATGCCTTTTCTGCCGGCGGACCGATAATCGCGCCGGCGACCGATGTATATGTCACAACTCCTATCTGCCCACACTCACTAAACAATCGCGCCCTTGTTTTCAGCGCCGGCGATAAAATCACAATCAAGCCGCTGAAGCTGGGAAAGAACGGTAAAGTCGGAGTCAGTATCGATGGGAGGGTTATTGAAGATCAACGCGTCGTGAAATCTATCGATATCGGTCTAGCCGATCATAGGTGTAGTTTTATAAGCATAGACGGGCCCGGTTTTTACGAAGCCCTTAACAAGAAACTAAAAAAATGGCTGAGCCTGAGGTGAGGAGGGGCGGGTCCCCGTGCTTGCTGAAATCAGAATAAAGAATTTCGCGCTCATTGATGACCTGGTCTTGTCCTTCAAGTCCGGGTTTAATGTCATTACCGGCGAAACGGGTTCAGGTAAAAGCATAATTATCGAGGCGATCAACCTGCTTGTTGGTGGTAGGGCAGACGCGACCAAGATCAAACAAGGGACTCAGGTTGGCGAAATCGAGGGACTTTTTATCGGCGCCGACGAGAGGGAATTCGGGTTACGACGGGTACTAAGCCGGGACGGGAGAAATCGCGCTTATATTAGCGGGCGTATAGTGACTACCGGAGAGTTAGCCGAATTAGGCGACAAGCTTATCGATATCCACGGTCAACATGAGCAGCAATCCCTGCTTAAACCAAAAGCGCACCTTGATATTGTCGATCGTTTTGGAGGCAGCCAAATTGAGGAAGCGAAGGGAGCCTACCGACAGACATTGGCCCAATACAACAAAAGAGCCCGTGAACTGGACGAGGCAAAAGGTGTGGAGGTTCACAGAACGAATCGGCAGGATATGCTGGCCTGGCAAATAAAAGAACTTGGCGAGGCCGATTTAAGTATCGGCGAGGATCAAGAGCTTCAAGAAAAGGTCCAGCGATTGAAAAGCCACACTAGACTCTTTGAGGCGGTCGGCCAGGCTATTGAGAACCTAAATGGCGGTGCTCTCGACAGTCTGCACCTTTGCCGACAGGAGCTTAAACAGGCCGGGGAAGCAGATGTCGCTCTTGTGGACGTCGCAAATTCACTTGAGTCAACCTGCGGGAGCCTCGAAGAAATTAGTTTATATCTGCGTGATTACCATGAATCTTTAGCAGCTGACACAGGAAAGCTCGATAATTATCAAACTCGTCTCTTTTTTCTGGAAGATATAAAGAAGAAGTACTCCCTGACTCTCTCGGGTCTAATCGAGCACCTTGAAAGTGCCCGGGCTGAGCTCGACGAAGTGAAATCTTCGAGCCTTAAGTTAGAGCGGTTAGATAAAGAAGTCGGTATACTGTTCGGTAAACTAAAAGAGCAGGCAGCAGTTTTAAGTGCCGCGCGGATAGAAGCCTCCCGACTTTTTGCCCGACATGTACAAGCGCAACTTCGCGAGCTGGATATTGTGAATTGTGATTTTCAGATCCAGGTAAATTCACGTGCTCTGGAGACAGATAAAATAAGTGTCGATGGTCTCGAACAGATCGAATTATTATTTTCAGCTAACGCCGGTGAAGAAGCACGGCCGCTCGCCAGAATCGGATCAGGGGGAGAATTGGCCAGAGTGATGCTGGCGATCAGGACGGTTTTCGGGAGAGCAGACGGGACGCCGGTTTTGATTTTTGATGAGATCGATTCCGGCATCAGTGGTAAAACCGCGGTGAAAGTAGGGGAGAGGTTGTCGGGCTTATCTGGGAGCCATCAAATAATTTCTGTTACACATCTGGCCCAAATAGCCGCCTTTGCCGACCACCATCTAGCGATCGGAAAAACTGAGACTGATGGGAAGACCAAAGTCGATGTGAAAGAGGTCGGGGGCGCGGATCGTCTCAAGGAATTATCACGCCTGGGCGGTATCTTAAGCGAATCAAAGGTCTCCGTCGCGCACGCGCGACAATTATTGGATCAAGCATCAGCCAAAAAAGCCATGGGCGGTTAAGTGAATGATCTAAGGAGAATCAGGGATCGGGATACAGCCGGGTTGTCAGCGCAGCGTTTGAAAAAGCGGCTAGTCGGAACCGCGATCATCGTGTTGTCTTTTTTAGGGGTTTATCTTATCTTCCAACCCCAGGGATCGACCGGACCAGCTTCCAACAGGAGACTCATAATAAAGCAGGCGGTAGATGAAAAAACGCCACTCATGAAACAGGAGGTTTTTGCGTCTGTAAGAGGCGTAGACCTGGTTCTGCCGGTGCCCAAGAATCAAATTCAAGGAATAGGTTATCATCAAGCTTATAACAAGAGATCACCCTCACTTACCTCCAGGTTTGCGCTTATGCCCGGGCCATCAACACAGTCTGTTTCTCAAGCCGCGGCCGCGGGTCAGCTAGTATCATTTGTAATGCCGTCTCGAGGACGGGGGTCGGCGCTCGCCTCATCAGTCGATATAGCCTTGGCGGCCGGCACAAAGATCAAAAGCATAGTTGACGGCGAGGTCTTATCAGTTGAGTCATATATGTTGTACGGCGAACGCGAGGATATCCGGATCGAGATCAAGCCCGACGGTCAACCCGGGTTGAAAGTATGCGTTATTCACATCGAGCAGCCATTGGTCCAGCCGGGCCAGCGGGTTGAAGCCGGCAAGACACCATTGGCAACGGTGCGACCTCTGGGGATTAACTCGCAGATAAATCATTTTATCTCCGATATCACTGACCATCTGCATATTCAAATAAACCCAATTAAGCAATCCGGGGTCTCTGATGCGGATTAAGGGCCGGGCTCGTCTAGATAGGCGGACAAAGAACTTGGTCAATCGATTAGATGCGGGCGAGATTGCTATTATCGACCATCAAGACCTAGACCAAGTCTGCGCCGAGTCACTTCTGGAAACAAAGATTGTCGCCGTCGTAAATGCCGCGCACTTCAATTCGGGCCGCTATCCGAATACGGGCCCCCTGCTCCTGTCAGCCGCCGGGCTGGTTTTGATAGACAATGTCGGCCAGTCAATATTTGAACGCGTGAACGAAGGCGATCAGCTTGAAATCGATGGAGACCAAGTTTTAAAAGACGGCAAGCTTATCGCTCGCGGAAAGCAGTTGGATGCGGGCCAAATTCAAACGGTCATGGATAAGGCCAGGGCGTCTATCGGGAATGAACTTGAAAAATTCGCCATTAACACGCTCGATTATGTGAAGCGGGAAAAAGACTCTTATTTGGGCGATCTTAAGCTGCCGCCGCTGAATACAAATTTCTCGGGGCGTCATGCCCTGGTGGTTGTTAGAGGCCACAACTATAAAGCTGATCTTGTGATGTTGAGATCTTATATACGAGATAAGAGGCCGGTCTTAATCGGTGTCGATGGGGGAGCTGACGCTTTAGTTGAGGAGCGCTTTGAGCCGGATATGATCGTTGGTGATATGGACAGTGTCTCCGATAGCGCTTTAACCAGTGGGGCCGAGCTGATCTGCCACGCGTATACAGACGGACGGGCTCCGGGCAAGGAACGTCTCGATAAGCTCGGAGTTGATTATAAATTGGCGCAGACCGGCGGGACCAGCGAGGACATAGCGTTGCTACTCGCGTATCAGATGGGCGCGGAGTTGATTGTCGCGGTCGGTACCCATGGTCACCTGATTGAATTTCTTGACAAAGGAAGAGAAGGTATGGCTAGCAGTTTTCTTGCCAGGCTCAAAGTAGGGGACCGATTAGTCGAGGCGAAAGGGGTCAATCAGCTCTATCGTGGTTCTCCGCAGATGTCTCATCTGATCATCTTGGTTGTCGCGGCCTTAAGCACTATAAGCGTGGTTATGTTAAAAGCGCCTCTTATTCGTATCTACCTCTCCACGCTGGTTCTGAAATTAAGATTGGTGTCCGGCCTCTTTTAGGGACGTTGTGCCTTTAGGGGACGTTGGTTGCGTTTGTTGCGGCTAGCCGCAACAAACGCAACCAACGTCCCCTCTGTTTTCTTCTTTCCGCTGAGTCTGTTATCCTATCAAACATGTTTGACATGCGTTATCATATTGCCTCTCTAGTCGCGGTTTTTCTGGCGTTGACCATCGGTTTATTGCTCGGGTCACTATTAGTTGACAAAGGTATTCTAGCGGACCAGCAAGAAAAGATAATGAAAAGCATCACAGCAGATGTTGACAAGATAAACGAGCGAAACGCCGACCTCCAGTTGAGGCTAAAAGAGTTAGAGCATTTTCAGAGCCAGGTTCTCCCGATTGCGGTTAAAGACAGGCTGACTGATAAACAAGTTGTCGTTGTTACTTTTACAGATGAGCAAGTCGATTTGGCGCGTTCAATTGAGAAGATGATCGCGTTGTCAGGAGCTACAGCATTCCCACTCAGCATTCAAGTAGACCAACTTGATTTTTCGGACAAGAACCTGGTGGCTCGTCTGGGCTCAGTATTTGACGAAACCGGGGCTCAAGGTGGAGATTTTGAGCGTCGTTTCTGGAACAGATTCGCGAAAGAGGTAGTCGGCCGGGAGCCGGCGGCCTTGACGGGAGCGCTAATCGATCAGAACCTGATCAGTTTCGACACATCCAGTATACCGGCTGGGAATATTGTTATTGTCGCGGCCACAAAAAAGCAGGCTCGCAACCGTGATCTGTTATTCCTTGAGAGCCTTCGCCAGGCAGACGCCGCAAGGATTGTCGGAGTAGAGGACCGTGCCACAAGACCTTCAAGAGTAGGAGCGTATAAACTGCGAAACATCAGCACTGTGGATAATATTGATGAAGTCGCAGGCAAGATATCCCTCGCTTATTTACTGCTAAACCCAGACGTCACCGCTCACTTTGGCGCGAAATCAACCGCCGACAGGTTATTGCCATAGCTTTAGGAGAGATATGAATATGGCCGGCAGAGCCAGAATCCTCACTCTTATACCGGCCTTTAATGAAGAAGCTTCGATTACCTCGACAATTCAGGGCTTGTGCAAGACTGTCGACGGTGTCGAAATCGTGGTCGTAGATGATGGGTCCAGTGATGACACAGCCACGCTGGCTAGGGCAGCCGGCGCTTCGGTTATGACGATGCCCGGCAACATAGGGAAAGGGGCGGCCGTCAACAAAGCGTTCAGTCAGCTTGATTTGGCTGATGACGATGTCTTGCTGTTAATCGACGCCGATCTCGGTGATTCAAGCGTGGAAGGCGCAAAGCTTGTGTCAGCGCTGATTGATGGCGAGGCGGACATGGTCATCGCGATTTTCGGCAAACCGAGGCGCTTAGGTGGTTTTGGTCTGGTGAAAGGCTTGGCTCGCTGGGGAATAAAGCGACTGGGCTCTTTTGAGGTACAAGCGCCGCTTTCCGGACAAAGGGCCATGAGAGCGGGCCTTTTTAGAGAAGTGGGCGGGTTGGACGGTGGATATGGGATGGAAACAGGTCTAACAATCGATGCTCTGAGATTAGGATTCAAAATCAAAGAGGTATCCACAAAAATGAGTCATAATGAGACCGGTCGAGATATCGCCGGCTTTGCACACCGTGGGCGGCAATTCAAAGCGGTCGCGGGCACTATACTGAAGCGGGCGCTTCACTTGAATACAAGACTAAATAGAGCCACGCGCAAGAAGCGTACAACACCATAATTGCCGCCGAGACTACGCCGGAGTCATTCAACAACAAGGCGATTATGCTTCCCAAAGCTATTGCTTTCAGGCCAATCATAAGAAGACCATAATCCCGGGCTGCTTGGTTTATGGATTGAGAGGCGCCTAATTTTAGCGCCACAAAAGAAAAAGCTGAGGCCAGTAGGATGTTTGTCCAGGAAGAATTGCCGATCAATCTGATATTCGTGGCCAGTTTACGCGAGATTATTTCAACTGCTTGACCAGGGCCTGACTCGCTGATCAAGGAAGCGGCTCGGGCCGCGTGAGATGAGCTTGAGCTTAGAAGATCCGCAACCAGAATTATGCTCGCGGCCATTACCATTCCGCCTATTATCAGAAAAATGTGCTTACCGGTTAGGCGAGTCTTCTGTAGTAAGAGAGTGAATATTATACCTACACCGATAGCCGACAGAGCCCCGCCGATATTCGCGCCCAGAGCCGGCCAACCAATAAAAAAAGTTAGAATCAAGAAAAGGCCCGATGAAATCACGCTCATTGTAGTCTTGCTTGTATTGCCCCTGACTGTAAACCAAGCGGCGGCGCATAAAACCGCGCCGGCCAGCATCACTCCTGTATATTCATTGCCTATACCGTAAAACCGGGCGCCGATTATCGAATTCATCCCCAGTATGGAGTTCCGCTCCAAGATAGAACCGAGAGGCAGCTGGAGAAGAAGTGTCGTCAATCCGATCAAGCAAGGTACCGCTAGTGCGATCGCTGGTTTATGTCGCCAGATAAGCCAAGTCGTAAGTCCCGCCGCGAGACTAACAAGCGGTATGACAACCGGCAGCATGATTGCGGGCAAGTCCGGGCCGTTCCCTAAAAGGGCAACGGCTGGAAAAAAGATGAGACTGAGTAGAATCGGTTGAAAATAAACCAGGCGCCGCTCCTGCGGAGCCAAAAGAAAGGCGAGGGCTATCGCAATTAGAGCCACAACAACGACAGTTATGTAGCCGCGAATGATCTGCGATCGGGCGGTGTAATTTATAGATGATTTTTTCTCGAGCCGGTCGACGGCGGCCAGGGGATCATCATCGGAAACCGATGTGATCGATCGGCCGCGCAGATCAGCGGGGACAGAAACATCAAGAAACGATAAGATTGTCGGAGCTATATCGGTGTTGGTTAGCATGCCGTTCCAGCGCGTGCTGGCCGAGGTCAAAAGGCCTCGGTGGCTGCGGGACGATATGATTATGGGCGTTTGAAACAGACTCGATTTGGCCAATTCAACTGGTGGAAACGGTGTGACCATCATGATCATTGTGTCATCGTCCATGAATGCGGCTGATAATTTACCAAAAAGGGTGTCGATTTCCTTCAATGATCTTTTTCTTTCCTCTTCCACTTTTTTATTAGTCCGGAAGTCTCGCCACGATCCGACTTTGGCTGTAGCTCCATACTCAAGCGCGACAAATTGGCTATCGTACAGCCCTTCTCTAATAGCGTCGATCGCTTGGTCGGGAGTATTAATCGCTCGTGCCACAGACCCGTAGTCGGTTGACCCGACCGCGTCCATTGTAATCAGATTAATTTCGCGATGATATTTTCCCAAAGCATCGGCATTTCCGAAAACCGCCCTTTTTATACCGGCCTTTCTCAGCAATTCTCCCAAAGTTCCCGGGATAACCGTGTAGCTGAGTTTTTCGTTCAAGCGCGACATTTCCGGATAGCTCGGGCTCGCGACTCGGCTCCGCCCCGCGACCGGAAAGGCCTGAGGTATCCCGTGAAATTGGATCTTTTCGTCTTTGTCGACCGCCAGGTCACCAAATTTTCCGGCCTTCGCCCGCGCTCCTGCTCCGATCGTCAGATAGCTGCTCGCACTAGCTGCTGTGCCTTTGGCGCTTCTCGTATTCATCAAACCTATAGCCGTATTTTTCCCAAGGTTCTTTTTTATGTTCGGTAAGTTATTTGTGACTAAATCATCGACGCTGATCCCGTTAACGATGATCATGATGACTCGCGGAGACATCAACCGAGGTATATAGTTGGCTTCGGCGGCGGCGGATATGGATAACGACAGGAGCAGGGTTATAATTATAAGGGTCGGAATTTTCTTCATCAAGCACAATGATAGCTTAAAGGGGACTGCTTGACGATTGTACTAGGCTTCAGGCCTTGCTCGACGCTGACTTCTTAAAGCGCAGCTGATCAACTGCAACAGCTAGAAAAGCTATCAAAATGGACAGAAACCCCAGCAATTTAAAACCGTCTTCCCAGGCAACGGCGACAACTCGGTGCAAACCGATGTCGAAAACAACGCTTAAGCCCAACAAAAGCTCTGACAAGTAAATGAAACCTTTGGCCAATGGCGCTTGATTTATTTCTTTCTTAAGGGAAAACCAGAGCCACAGTCCTATGCCCGCGTATATAAAAAATAGGGGAATATCCCACATGGAAGATTTTATAGGCAGGCCCAGAAAATCAAGAGCCGCGCCTGAATATTTCGAAACCAATTCGTGAAATTCGAATATTTCATCGAAGGCCAGCATGATGGCGAAGGCGGCGGCTGAGAACCAGCCGACCGCCGATCTGGTTATACCGCGATATTTTTTGATTAGAACCCCGTTGACAACGGCAGTTATGGCTATCAGGATAATCTGCGCGCTTGAAAACTGAGTGAACAAAGTATGTTCCGAGAAAAAATTTATCTTCTGAATTATCGATTGATACTTCGTGAAGGCAATCAAGGCCAGCTCAAAAGTGATGGCCGCTGCGATAAAAAGAACGAGTCCCCTGCGTGTCTGAGATTCGGTTTCTTTTAATGTCAGTGCCGTCAGACCTGTTTTTTGTTGGCTAGTTCTATGATTCCTGGGATCTGCCTGAATATCAAGCATCTTCCTCCGTCTTTATCAAGATCATTATAACCCACTTCGGGCATAATGATCTTTTCGTCCGGAGCGTTTAACGGGTCGGCATGCGATAGTATCAGATTGACTGGTGGTATATTATCTTGGTATCGCCCGGTGCAAATATCTAAAAGCTGTCGCTAAGCATAGATATTCAAGTGTGGGCTGAATGTTGAGAGGCCGAGGTAATAACCAAATGGGAGTAACAAAAAATAACGTGGTCATAACGGCCGCGCTGGTCGTTATCGTATGTCTTGGTTTCACTGGTCAGGGCCGTGCTGAGCCCTCAATGAGACGTGTGGCTATCATTGTTATCGATCGAACCTCCTGGGCTGAATTGGCCGAGATAACCCCCCCGAATCTTAGGCGGTTGGCTTACACAGGGTCCATTGGTTTGCTCGTCAATCGTTCCGCGAAAACTCAAACAACAAGTGCTCGCTCGTATCTGACCATCGGTGCAGGCTCGCGCGCTGATGTCGACACAGATCCCGGGCAACCGATAAATAAAGGTATATTCAAAGATTTGATCGAGCTTAATCAAAAGACCGGTTACCGGGCCGGTGTTGGCCGGCTGTCAAGCGGATTAATAAAGGAAGGCGTGAAAGTCGCTGTCATTGGAAACGCTGACTTCGTCGACGCGAACGGGCGTTATGTTTTTGGTCGCGAGGCGGAATTGATCGGTGTTGATGAGGAGGGAAATCCGCCGCCGGGGCCTAGGTCCGAGTCGATCTCGTCATCCCGGTCGTCGCGCTTGACTGACAAAAACGCCGGCGCCATGGTCACTGATTACTTTAAACTGAGATCGGCGTTTAAAGAATTTTCCAAGCCCAAAAGCTTTATTGTCGTCGAAACAGGGGACACCAGAAGGGCCGACATGGCGCTCTCTATCTCTAGTTCACAGGCCCAAAAGGGCAAGAAGGAAGCGATACTTGAGGCTGACAAATTCATTGGCTGGGTTGCAAAAGGTATGGATTTCCAACAAGACCTGCTAATTGTTGTCTCGCCGACTGTGCCTCTAGCCGCAGATTCAAAGCTTGATGAGGGTCTGACCCCCATTATCATGGCCGGCCCGGGATTGAACCATGGATTGTTAACATCACCTTCAACCAGGCGGCCCGCCTTGGTAGCCAGTGTGGATATCGCTCCGACCATCGCGGATTCATTTGGCGTCAATTTGCGCGCGGACACTACGGGCAGGTTAATAAAGTCAGAGGCAGGCCGCGCAACATTTTCGAGTATGGCGCAGGAGGCCTATGAATATTCGTTAAGCGAGAGATTGTCGGTCCCCATAATAATCATTTATAGTGTAATTGAGGCTCTTGTGGTCGTGGGCGGTGTGTTGGCTCTAGTTATTTTTAAAGCTCGGGTCGCCAAGGTTTTTCCATTGTTGCGTTTTCTTACCTTGTTTGTGCTGGCTCTGCCGCTCGGGATATTCTTGAGTCCGTTTATTCCCTATAGTTTTACTAGCGGGACAGCATATGTTATTATAATCTTCCTTCTGGCGGTGACCCTAGCGTATTTTGCGTTGAGATTTTCAGAGAAAACGCTCGCGCCATTGATTTTCTTAACGGCATTGACGACTGCTTTTGTGGTCGTGAATCTTTTTATTGGAGCTCCCGGAGACAGTAAGTCCGCTTTCGGCTATACGGCCATCAGCGCCGGCCGTTTCTATGGTCTCGGGAACCACTATCTGTCAATTTTTGTGCCGGCTTTTCTGGTCATGATTTTATTATGGATAGAAAAGACCGGTCGTGATCTTAAATCATCTGCTCCGTTCGTCGCCGGTCTTTGTGCGTTCGTTGTTTTCATAGTCGGATTTGGCGGCCTGGGAGCTAATACAGGTGGAATCATTATGATGGTGCCTGCTTTCACGTTGATCTATTTCGCAATGGTCTCCCGTCTTCGAGCCCGTCATTTCGGGATGGCCCTGGTAAACACCGTGGTTGCCCTAGTTGTTTTGGCGGGCGCGGACGCTCTTTTTCCCAGTGAGCCGACTCATTTAGGCATAGCGGCCCGTCAAGCTTACGCTGGGTCGGTTTCCTCTTTCGCGGCAATCATTCAAAGAAAGGTTATGCTGAATGTGGGTGTATTTAAATATAGCTATTGGTCTTATGTGCTCATCGCGGTTTTTGCGACCTTAATTGTCTGGAAATTGTTTTGGCAGAGACAAGGACGGGACTGGGCGCTTAAGCGCCATCCGGGTGCCGCCATTATCTTGTTTTCCGGAACCATCGCGGGCCTGGTCGGGACCTTGGCCAATGATTCGGGTATAGCGATAATGGCGATGCTGCTGGGGTATTTATTAGTGGTTGTTTTCTATTTAGAAATATGTGACCGTTTCGCGTGAGGTTGCGAGAATGGGACTTTTTTGCTTGTTGCGGTTAGGCTAGAATAGGATTGTCCGATGAATGGTCAAGGTGAATGCAACTGTTCTTTTCAACTCTTATAGTCTCAATTGTCCTGACACTCATTTTTTACAGTCCGATCATGCGCATGTTGAGTGGCGCGAATTGCACGAAACCAAACTACCGCAAGCATTATGTTGTCAATAGTTTTGGAATTATGCTGCCAATCATAATACTGATGTCCTCGGCTCTCTTTGGTATTCAATTCTTCGCTCGCACCGGTACGAGCATCAATTCTCCCGGGCTTTTGCTGTTGTTGTCATTAGTAATGCCGATGAGTTTTGTCGGTTTCATCGACGATCTCCTTGGAACCAGGTTGATCGGCGGCTTCCGCGGTCACTTCTCACAACTGCGGTTTGGCATACTGACGACCGGGACGCTCAAAGCCATAATCGGTTTTTCGGTCTCTGCTACGATAGCCGCGTTTGTGTCGGGAAATATTTTCGATTACTTAATCAATGTCGGTGTTCTAGTGTTATCTATTAATGTATTGAATCTTTTTGATTTGAGGCCCGGCCGAGCCATAAAGATCTTCAGTCTGAGCGTGATCGCGACTTTTATCGCCAGCTGGACCTCCTCTTTCTGGAGTTTATGGGGCCTAATTATCCCGCCGGTCGCCGGCTTGCTCTGGGGCGATCTGAAAGAGCAGTCGATGATGGGCGACGTCGGTTCAAATTCTTTAGGGGCTATTCTTGGGCTTGCTTTTGTGATTAACTTGTCTCAAACCGCAAATCTAATTATTCTGATCGTTTTAGCGGTTCTGCATTTGATAACGGAGAGATATTCCTTGAGTAAGTTCATCGAAAAGGCGCCGCTAATCAAGCAGTTCGATGAATTGGGAGTGAAGCGGTGATTGTTTGGGCCGGATAAGAAATGGGAGAGGCATGGCCAAGCATATCTTTGTGACCGGTGGTGTTGTTTCCTCGCTTGGAAAGGGAATCACCTCTGCTTCCATCGGCCGTTTGCTAAAGTGCCACGGTCTGAAAGTAACCATTCAAAAGCTCGACCCATATCTTAATGTTGACCCCGGCACTATGAGCCCGTTTCAGCACGGAGAAGTCTATGTTACCGACGATGGTTCCGAGACTGATCTTGACCTTGGTCACTATGAAAGATTCATTGATGAGAGTCTCGGTCAGGATAGCAACGTTACCGCGGGTTCAATCTACTGGTCGGTAGTTACCAAAGAAAGAAGAGGGGATTATCTGGGCGGCACTGTCCAGGTCATACCTCATGTTACCAATGAGATCAAGGAGCGAATCCTGGCCTTGGCGTCCGGAGACGTCGACATTATTATCACTGAGGTCGGCGGGACAGTGGGCGATATAGAGAGCTTGCCTTTTCTCGAGGCCATCAGGCAGTTCCGTAAAGACATCGGCAAGGATAACGTTCTCTATATCCACTTAACGCTCATACCTTTTCTTGAAAGTTCATCGGAGCTAAAAACCAAGCCGACGCAACACAGCGTCAATGAACTGAGACGAATAGGTATCCAACCTGACATTATTGTCTGCCGATCAGATAGGCCGATAGATCAGTCTGTCAGGGCGAAGATTGGTTTGTTCTGCGACATCGAGCCTGAAGCTGTGATTTCAGCGCTTGATACCGAGAACCTTTATGAGGTGCCACTAAGGCTTCACGCCGAAAATCTTGACAACATTATCTGTGAAAACCTAAAGCTTAACTGCGACTCTATTGAATTGTCTGAATGGGAAGGTCTCGTTAAAAAAATCAAAGAAACCAAGGATAAGATCAAGATTGCGATTGTGGGTAAATATGTACAGTTGCCGGATGCCTATCTAAGCGTTGTCGAGTCCTTAAAGCATGCCGGGTTCAATGTCGGAGCTGATGTCGATATTTGTTGGGTCGATGCGGAAAGGCTCAGTCCTGAAGAAGTCAAAGGCCAGCTGAAGTCTGTCGATGGAATACTGGTACCCGGGGGTTTTGGCATACGAGGCATAGAGGGGAAGATAAAATCGATTACTTACGCCCGTGAGAATAATATCCCGTTTCTCGGGATTTGCTTAGGGATGCAGTGCGCCGTTATTGAATTCGCTCGCAATGTTGTCAAGCTCGACGGGGCGAACAGCTCTGAGTTCGACCGGGCGACACCGTATCCTGTCATCGACCTGATGCCTGATCAAAGGCAAGTTTCTGACGTTGGCGGCACGATGAGGCTGGGAAGCTATCCATGCCGAATTGAGACTTCTACAAAAGTCTACGAAGCTTATGGCGAAAAGCTGGTACTTGAACGTCATCGTCATCGTTTTGAGGTCAATAACGCTTGGCGCAAACAGATGGAAGACGCCGGTTTGAAATTTTCCGGGACTTCACCCGATAACAAACTGGTTGAGATAATTGAGCTGCCTGACCATCCTTATTTTGTGGCCTCTCAATTTCACCCTGAATTTAAGTCTCGGCCGACTCGGCCGCATCCGCTCTTTCGGGAATTCATAAGCGCCTCTCTTGCCAAAATCCGGCGATCGGATAAGTCAGTGCCGGTTACCGGCGGTTAACCATGATCGACCAAAAAAGGTTGGTTGCTAACTTCTTTGAAGTTGTTGGTATAGACAGCCTGACTTTTAATGAAAAGGATTTGGTCGACTATCTATCCAAAAAATTGCACGGCCTCGGTTTTTCCATCAAGATTGACGGCGCCGGAAAAATAATTGGCGGGAATACCGGAAATCTTATCGCGCATCTGCCGGGCGATTCGAGTAAACCGGCCATATTTTTCAATTGCCATCTGGATACCGTCGAGCCGGGGATCGGAATAGAACCCGTCTTAACTGACGGGATCATCAAATCAAAAAATAAAACAATTCTTGGCGCTGACGACAAGGCCGGAGTCGCCGCTCTTCTTGAAATGGCCAGTGTCGTCGCGGAGCAAAAAGCTAGCGTCGGGCCTATTGACATAATCTTTACCGTCGCGGAGGAAAAAGGGTTGCTCGGGGCCAAGAATCTCGATTGGTCGCTGGTGACAGGTGAATATGGGTTTGTTCTTGACGCGGCCGGTATGGTCGGTGAGATTACAATTATTGCTCCCTGGCAAAACTCGATTAGCGCTGTCTTTTATGGAAAGGCCGCTCATGCCGGCATCAGTCCGGAAAGCGGTGTCAGTGCGATACAAGCTGCGGCTCGCGCTGTTGAGACAATGCCGCTTGGTCGGCGGGATCGCGAGACAACCGCGAATATCGGGGAAATCAAAGGTGGGCGAGCTCCGAATATCGTTCCCGAAAGGGCTGAGATAAAGGGTGAGGCCCGCAGCTCAAAGGTGAGCAAACTTAACCGTCAAACAGATAGAATGGTCCAGGCCATAAATCGGTCGGCGAAAGCTTATGGGGCCACGGCCGATGTCAGTGTTACCAGGGAATACGATGGGTTTAATTTATCTTCAAAACACAAGGTAGTGGCCCGTGCCGGTCTGGCCTTGAAGGCGATTGGCATAGAGCCGATTTACACGGCCACAGGCGGTGGGAGCGATACAAATATTTTTAACGCCCAAAACATCCCGACAGTCAATCTCGGGGTCGGTTATCTGGACCCACATACGACCAACGAGTCAATCTCTGTCGATCAACTTACTTTAGCGGCGGAATTGGCTCTGACCATTGCAAAACAATAGTCAGGCGGCCCCGCTATTGATTAGTCTCAAAACTGCGCTTATAACGAAAATACTCAGGCAACTTGATGGTGTCACCGATCTCGAAATTGATATAGATGGTCTGACAGGCAAAGCTATCAATTACGATCAGCTTACCGGCTCTGTGTCCGCCGGAGATCGGGTTATCGTCAATACGACAGCCGTTGACCTAAGACTTGGGTCGGGGGGCTTGAGTTTCGTCCTCTGGAATCTAGAGAGAGGCGAATTTGATGAATCAGGCGCCGGTCACCTCATGAAATTGCGATACACTCCGCTTCAGCACGCAAGTCTCTCAGTTGAGGAGGAAGACAGTCCTCATCATGAGGTTCTGGAAAATGCCTCAGGTATTGACGGTATGCCCGTGGTCGCCTGCGGACTGCACAGTCAGTTGCTGCCCGTCGTGGTCACAGCCAAAGCTCTACGACCAAAAGCCAAGATCGCCTATATAATGAGCGAGGGCGGCGCGCTGCCGGCTGCTTTTAGTAGAGCGGCGCGGTGGCTCAAGGCCGAAGGGCTGCTGGAGGCCGTCATCTCATCGGGCCAAGCTTTCGGGGCTGATTTTGAAGCCGTAAATATCTACAGCGCTTTAGCGGCGGCCAAGTGGGTCGTGGGGGCCGATATCGCGGTTGTCGCTATGGGACCGGGCATTGCCGGCACAGGCACAGTGCTTGGTCATACAGGCATAGAGCAAGGGCAAACGATAAACGCCGCTCATTCTCTGGGGGGCCGGCCCGTTATGGTTTTAAGAATAAGCCAGGTGGACAAGAGGCCGAGGCATCATGGAATCAGCCACCACTGCATCACGGCTTTGTCTTTAGTTTCGTTGGCTTCCGCCACCATTGCGCTTCCTCAACTTACAGGAGACCTGACAGATATTGCCGCTAAAATTAATGATCAAATACACCGGAACAAGTTAGCTGACCGGCATGAGATCCGCCATATAAAAAATGGTGTTACTTTGGCCGAGCTCAAGAGGGTTCGAGACAACGGCGGGCCTGGGGTCACGACAATGGGACGGGGCCCTGATGAGGAACCGGCGTTCTTTTTGGCGGCGGGCGCTGCGGCGATCGCGGCTCTCGATTTGATATAATACGCGGAATAAGCACCGGAAATTGCCGTTTCATGCGAACAGAAGTGGTTGTGAAGATTGAAGAAGTATGAAGTCATAAAGTCGAGCGAGATTTGGAGCGGGCACATCTTCAGTATTCGCGTCGATGATGTACGCATGCCGCTTGGCAATATCGCTCAGCGCGAGGTTATTAGCCATGCCGGGGCTGTAGGCGTCGTTCCAGTCACGAGCGACATGGAAGTTGTTCTGGTCCGCCAGTATCGGCACGCCGTCGGTGGGTATTTGTTGGAGATACCGGCCGGAAAATTAGACAAAGATCAAGAATCTCCCGATGACTGCGCTCGCCGTGAGCTTAAAGAAGAAGCCGGAGTAGAATTCAAAGATCTCATCAAGTTGACGGATTTTCATAACAGCCCCGGTTACAGTAGCGAGCTTTTCCATCTATATATGGCGCGCGTTGAGTCGATAGGAGACATGGCTCCTGATGGGGACGAAGAGCAGGAGATGGAACGCGTGATCATTCCTATGACCGAGGCTCTTGGGATGATTGATGATAGGGAGATAGTCGACGCAAAAACAATTATAGGGTTGTTGATGGCCGCCCGACGCCTCGCTCTTCACTCTTGACTCGTCCCTCGTCCCTGTTCTTCAGTCCCTCCTGACTCGTCCCTTTCTTAATGCTGCTCTCGGGTGGCTTTCCCGATAAATCTCTCTCAAATCATCACGCGTCAGATTTGTGTATATTTGTGTGGTTGACACCGATGCGTGTCCCAGCATCTCTTGAACAGCGCGCAAATCAGCCCCACCCTTTAAGAGATGAGTGGCGAACGAGTGTCGCAGTGTATGAGGATATATTCTCTTGATTCCGACTCGCGAAGCATACATTTTCACTATCTTCCAACAGCTTTGACGCGACAGTCGTCCGCCGCGAACATTAAGGAAAAGCGCTATCTCAGAGCGGCTGCCTTTGGCGAGCACACTTCTCAAAGATATATAGTCTGCCAGAGCTTCCCGGGCGCGACTCCCAAAAGGCACCAGCCGTTGTTTTGATCCTTTTCCGAAGCAGACCAGGTAACTACCGTCAAAATCAAGGTCGTCGATGTCTAGTCCCGACAGCTCCGACACGCGCAGTCCGCAAGCGTACAGTGTCTCCAAGATGGCCCGGTCCCGTCGGCCCGCCGGCGTTTTAGGGAACTGCTGTGACAACAGTTGATCAACCTGTTCGATCGATAAAATCCCGGGTAGTCGCAGTGGTTTCTTGGGGGTGACTAAATTCTGGGTTGGGTTGACAGTCGTGGCATCCTCAACGACCAGAAATCTGTGAAATGTTCTCAGGCTGGCCACGGCCCGAGCCACACTCGCCGGCGCCTGGTTCGAGCGGCGCAGTGAATCAAGAAACCCGGTTATCAGTTCGGGACTCACGTTGTCAATGGATTTAACCCCCCGGCTGTCTAAGAAGCTCAAATATTTTTTGAGGTCGCGTTTGTAGGCCAGGCACGTATTTGTAGACAGTCCCTTTTCGACCGTCAAATAGCTCAGAAAATCATTTAAAAGCCGCTCCAATTTTCCCTCCTGACTGTTGTTTCATTATACAGAACCAAGGGCTCCAGCTCTTGCGAGCGCGTCTCACCCAAAAGCAGGGGACGTTGGCGTCCTAAGTAGACAAACTAAGCGTTCGTTTGATTTTCTTAGGAAAAGAGTCTAGAGACTTCCAGGGACACAACACTCAATTGATGGTTGCAATGGATGCTTGAGACTCCCCCAGGGATTAGCTGTAAGCCTCACCTCGATGATATGCCGCGATCAAGAACACGATATTTTTTTGTTCGTCGATTTCGTAGAAGAATCGCCAATTACCAACACGGTAGCGCCAAGTTGGCGGCTCCCAGTTTCTTAACTTCTTGATATTGGGGCCAAAATGGGGCTCCTGTCTAAGTTGAGGGTAGACAAATTCTTCCAGCTTATTTTGTATCTGCCGCGCCCCCGCCTTTTTGAGCAGCTCTAAATCATGCCCATAGCCTTCGGTTTCGAATATTTTATAACTAGCCGACAAGCTTGCCCTTTTTCTGCTTGGCTTGCCGCGAGCCTCTTTTAAGCCTGGCCGTCAACTCTTTGTTGCTCAATATTTCCATCATTTCAAGTTCGTTGGCGAAACCGGCTTCCTCGATATAGGAGAGAGCGGCATTCTCCAAAAAACCGGAGACAGGGCGTCTTTCCGATTCCGCACACCTTTTTATTTTTTGATAAACTTCTTCATCAAGTCTAATAGTAACAGTTTTTGTCATGAAAAAGCACCTCCTGTATTCTATTATATTCATTATGCTTATTATTGCAATGATTTAAACTATGCGACCCTTGTCCCCTCTGTCTCCTCGTTTAAGCTGGCTGGTCTGCGGGTAGATGCACTCAGATGACAGGGGGTGAAGGGATGCGCGAAGAGGGTCTGGTTTCCCTGTGTATGGTTAGAAATTGCGCTTTCAATCGTGACCAGCGATGTCACGCCCCCAGCATAAATGTCGGTTTCACTGAGAATCATGCCGACTGCACAACGTTTACGCCGAGGTAGTCGATGACCAGAAAAAAAGCTCGAAAGGAGGTGCTCAACGTATGAGAGACGAGGGTTTTGTATCAATTTGTTCAGCCGGTCAATGTTTGTATAACGAGAATGACCAATGTCACGCTGATGGAGTGGAGGTCGCGTTACACGCGGATCACGCTGATTGTCGAACATTCCAGACAGAGTAGGTCCGGCAAGCATGTTTTCGGCGGCATTTGCCGACCTTTGCTAGACTATATGTAATGGCGATTAATCGCACGGTTATTATTGTTTTTGATAGTTTAGGCTTGGGTGAGCTGCCGGACGCCGTGAAATATGGTGATTCCGGCAGCAACACCCTGGCCAATACCGCGAAAGCCGTCGGTGGTCTGGACATTCCCAATCTGGCCAGGCTGGGTTTGGGAAATATAATCAAGGTGACGGGCGTGGAGCCGGCTATTGAACCGCAAGCGGCGTACGGTAAAATGGCAGAGGTGTCAGCGGGAAAGGATACGACTGTCGGCCACTGGGAGCTCGCAGGTTTATGGTCACTCAAACCTTTCCCCGTTTATCCAAACGGCTTTCCAGAGCGCCTGATCACAGATTTTTACCACAGGACCGGCTTGAAGGTTCTAGGAAATAAAGCCGCTTCCGGCACGGAGATCATCGCTGAGCTTGGCGAGGAGCATGAGCACACTGGTTACCCCATCGTTTACACCTCAGCGGACAGTGTTTGGCAGATAGCCGCGCATGATGATGTAATCGCGCTTCAGAGTTTGTACGAGTTATGCACTATCGCCCGGGAGATGTTGACCGGCGACGATGGTGTCGCCCGCGTCATAGCCCGCCCCTTTACCGGTCGGCCCGGCGCTTACACGCGGACTCACTGGCGCAAAGATTTTTCTATCGTGCCGCCGGCGCCGACACTTTTAGACTACGCGCTTAAGCAAAAAACGCCTGTGTTGGCGGCCGGTAAAATTAGCGAGATATTCGCCGGGCGGGGCATAAGTAAATCGCGACATACAAGCAGTAATGATGACACATTTAATTTAATTCTTGACTATCTAGCCGAGGACAAGCGGTCCATTATCTTCGCCAATCTCGTTGATTTCGACACACTTTGGGGTCACCGAAACGATCCTGCCGGTTATGCCGGGGGGCTGGAAGCAGCAGATAAGCGCTTAGCCGAGATCACAGACAAACTGAAAGCCGACGATCTTTTAGTCATCGTGGGAGACCATGGGTGTGACCCGACCACTAGCTCAACAGATCATTCTCGTGAATATGTCCCACTCCTCATATATGGAGATCAGGTCAAGTCCGGCCACAACATCGGCACCCGGCCAACCTTTTCCGACGTCGCGCAGACCATCGCCTCCGCTATGGGTTTGGAAGTAGACTTAAAAGGTGAATCAATCTGGGAGACAATCACTTAATTAGGGACAGCGACCATTTATACCAGGGCATTTGCCCAATTAGCCCTCTTCTTAGCGTTCTGTATGGCGGCGCTAGACTAGTTTGCGCTGCCGCCAAAAGCATAACATCGTCGCTCTTGGGTAAGAAAACTTATGAAAATCTGGATCTTCTATCTGATCGTACTCGTGACTATCGCCCTGACCGTTTTCGTCTCAGCGAATCTTTCCTCGGCACACCATGATCGGGTTATCCAAACCCCATGGCAGAACTACTCCGGCTTAATTAGAACTTAATAGGGAGACAACCAACTTATACCTGCACAAACATTGCAAGGCCCGGGTCAATAGGAGCGCTTTTCTTACATCTGTTTTTACCTGTTGGTTTATACAAACGCCCTGGTATAAATGGTCGCTGTTCCTAATTAAATAGCTACTGCTTGTTTGTTTAATTACGGTTAGTTATACTTATTGACCATAATCGGTAGGCTTGACCTACACAGGATAGGCCTTGCCTACACAGGAGAGGAAAATGATGAGAAAATTGCTGCGTTGGTTGGGTCTTTCGTTGGGAGTGCTCGCGGGCTTGTTCGTGGTCGCGGCGATCATTGTTTTTTTTCTGAGCAATGCCCGTATCAACAAAGTCTATGAGATCAGCAACAATGAGCTTAAAATCGATATTTCCGGAGCTTCAGTTAAACGAGGTCGTCATTTAGTCAAAGCCGTCGGCAAGTGCGGTGAGTGTCACGCCAGGGACTTAGGTGGCGAAATAATGGCCGATGACCCCATGTTCGGTCGTTTAGTGGCCCCGAATCTTACGTCCGGTAGGGGTGGCATGGGTGACGCGGATTCTGCGGGATTGGTTAAAGTAATCCGGTATGGAATAGACGCTCATGACGGTCAATCCGTTGTGATGATGCCGTCTCAAGCTCTGTACTTTTTTACCGACGATGACCTTGCAGACATTATTGCCTACTTGAAAACAATTCCAGCTGTTGACAGGGAACTCCCGGAAACCCGCGTCGGCCCGTTGGCGCGCTTCCTAATTGTAATAAATGGTATACCAAATTTGTTGCCCGCCGAATTGATTGATCAAACAGCTACTCGTCCTGAACCCAAACCCGGTGAAACTAAGGAATATGGCAAGTATCTGGCCATGGTGGGAGGCTGTAAGGACTGTCATCAGGAAGACCTTAGCGGTGGAGCGATTCCCGGCGTGCCGCCTGGTACTCCCCCAGCCAGTAATTTGAGATCGGACAGCTCGTTTGGCAAGTGGAGCGAGTCGGATTTTATTAACGCTATGCGCGAGGGAATTAGGCCAGACAAGTCAAAAATAGATACATTCATGCCGTGGAAATTCACCAGAGACATGACCGATGAGGAACTCGCGGCCTTATGGCTTTATCTTCGGACTCTGAAATAGCGTTGAGCTGTCAACGCTCAGCAATACCGATCAGCTTCTGCTCATTCTGTGTTATACATATTTCTGAGCATTTTGATGCGCAGAGGGCGAATATGAAATGAACTAGCCCAAGAGCTTGCTATTGTAGTCGTCAGTCTACAACGACCAAATAGCTCAAAGCTAAGCGAAGAAAAAACTTTGCCCTCAACCGGGAGCGTAGACAATACCCCTTAACTATTTGAATAATCCCTTAATCTTGTGGATGAGCGATTTTGACTTGAGCCCGCGGAGTGTCTGTCCCCACGACGCCTCAGCGGCAAACTTGCGGTCCATATCTTTTGAGCGTTTTTTCATTATTTCCAGTATCCTTTTTTCTTCACCTTCATCAAGCCAAAAACCGTGCTCTTCCTCACAATACTCAAGCTCCAGATCATTGAGCCGGTAGTGAAATCGCTTTAGTGGCCTACCACAGTCCGGGCATTTGTGTTCTGTTTCCACACTCCTCAAAATAAGACTGCCTTTTAATTCATCTTCATCAAAAACTTGATCTTCAAGTTGGTCCAATTCACCAAGCTCCAACCAGATTCCTTTGCATGTGTCGCATTGGTCAACTTCAATATCCATGTGCATTTGCTTCTCAAGCACACCTTCACATTTCGGACATTTCATCGGCGCTTCCTTTCACTAAATTCGAGTGCAAACTTTTTCACTTTTCTTTAGCATAACGTTCTTGTCCGCTTGCGACTAGTCACCCTTCTAGACAGCTTGGACCTGATGGAAAAGCCTGTTCACAAATCACACTGGGCTTGATGCGGCACTGTCCAGTAAGAACTAGCTGGATTGTATATATTGGAAAGGAGTCAAATAGTTTAGAATAAGTGTTTCTCGAAAATGCAGATTCAAATCGATTTGATTTTAGGCACTTCGGGAGTCCAAAAAACTCCATATTTTTCTTCGAGCCGACGGGTCTCTCTTTGGATCTTTTTGAGCATACGCAGTTCCTTAGGCCCATATGTCTGAATGTCGCGTTCTGCTAGCTCCGCCAGGTCTCGACTCAATTTTTTGCTGGTTTTCGCTAAGGCTTGGGCGCGGTCTGGTATAGACGTCAATCTCGCTATGTCAGATTGTTCGAGTGCGGTAATTATCTCATTTATCAAGGCCGCCTGCTCATCAAGATTGGCGTTTAATCGTTTCTTCTCTTCAGCAAATTCTAGCGGCCAATCGAGATCGTTATGCTCAGATTTGACCTTGACAATCAAGTCATGCGATTTTTTCATCAGCTCGATCGCCTCATCAAGGGTCTCTGGTTTGTTCTCTTCAGATGAATTCATGTATTGCAGACGATCAGCTAGGTCGGCAAGTTTCTTGCAGGTTGATAAGATCGCTCTTGCGCGGGATAGATGTTCGGTATAGTAATCTGAAAAGGATAACAGGCTCTTCTGAAAACTCTCCGCTTCCGTTGGTACGCCAAGCTTTTCAAGGTCCGAGAGGAAGATTGAGTATTTCATCAACGCGGTTATCAGTTCTCCTCTGGCTGATTCAACCAGAGTCAAGTATTCTTCGATGGACGAGGGATCTTCGTAATCAAGCGCTACCAGCTTTTTGTTCCAATCCTTTGAGTAGCTGGTCAGCTCAGCGTTGACTTCTACAGTATCTCTGAGTAGAGGTCCTACTTCGATGCCATAAATGAGAATAGGCAATCGCGGAATCACATACGCTCCGGTTGCGACAACGAAAAGTACAGTAACGGCAATGGCAATCAGCCTCTTTCTGTCCATGGCTCTAAACTCCCTAAATAGTTGATTTGAGCAAGCGGTAATAAGCTACAACAAACCGGCGGAGATGTAAAACTTTGCCAACTGACACCAAGCGATTGCAGCAAAGACGGACAATAGGAAATCGAGATTCTCAAGCTAGTTACCAGGACATATACTGTATACAGGCAGTATAAATGGGGGGCGGCATATCCAACTCTCTATCTCTATACCCGCTAACACCTTGACGGGTATAGAGATAGTGGTCAGCAAACGCCGCCCCATGTTGACAGGTGTTTAAGCTACTAACATTCTGCTAGCTTTGTGCATCTCGATTCTGAAAAGTAGAAACTACTCGAGGAGTATTCGGTTGTTGACCACCCTACCAATTAGCACGTAGAATGGTTGTTGTTATTTAAAGTAAGTTTGTTAGAGGGTCATCCATTATGAAAAAGCGATATTTGGGCGATGTCGAAGATTGCCTCTCAAATCTCAAAATACATAGCGACCCAAAATATTACTTCAATGACTTACGTCACGCTCTAACCCGAGCACAAATGTCTAATTTAGTACAATTGCGTGCCGAACGCGCTGTGTCACGAGGTATATTTGGTTCCGTTAGCGAGTATTTAAGCTCAGGCCCCCCAGACCGTGTGGCAAGAGTTATCCGATATCATAGCAGTTGAGATGCATGACAAGGGCGCGGGCGATATCAAGAGTTGGGACTTCGATGAGGACCTCCAATACATCATAGACTCAATTGACGTTCATCTTGCAGATCCAATGCTCTGCGCAAAATGGTTGTCAAAGCAGGCCATTGTTAGCAATTCTATCCCACTTGTCAAAGAAGAGGTTCGAAAAGTGAGACACGATATGAAGCATTACGAAGAAGAGTGGTCTAGAATCTATGCGGGTGAACTTGAATTCTATGATCTGGATGAATTCTACAGATATGAGCTAGAAACGGTTCGTGAGTTTCTTGATTTGTCATCAGTACATGCACTGCCTTATCACATGGATTTTTGTTCAGACTCGTATGACTTCCTTATTGACGCCGCAAAGGTTAGAGAAAGACACCCCCTCTATGAAACCAAATATGCACTTTACGTACCAGTAACCAAAACACTACTAATTAACGATCCGATAGAACAAATAATTCTGGACAGTGTGGGGGATCCATCTTTAATACATAGACTTTTGCCCCGGCAGTTTGAGCAGTATCTCCAAAAACTTTTCGAGGGGTTCGGATATGAGGTCAATCTTACAACTCGTACGAGGGATGGGGGGATAGACCTCATATGCATGAAGAATGTCCACGGCATCCCTATTTGCCTGGCTATTGAAGCAAAGCGCTACGCACCCTCGAATCCAATTTCTATTAGTTTAGTCAGATCTTTTGTAGGCGCTAACGCCCCCGTTCAGGCAAACAAGTTGGTCTATGTTACGACATCACGCTATACGAAAAACGCCCTAGACTATTCAAGAACGCCAGGATTAACAAATCTGCTTGAACTAAAAGAGTTGCCTGACATCATAAGATGGGCAAATGACTTCAAACGTATAAGAGATCCTCAACGGCAGCATGATCCTTTGCAAACCACGCCCCATAAGCTGTACGATATATAAACAGGAGGTCTCATACAGCAAGATAGTCCAACGAATCCCTAGCTCGATCTTTTTTCGACAAGATCGTCGCATTGTTTTTGCCTAAGGTTTTGTAAATTCATTAAGCTTGAAATTGACCTTGTATCGCTTGTCTGGTTCTTCTTTTTGATTCTATTACAACAAAGTAGTTGTTTTTTTATCTTTCGCCAAACTACATTCCGTTTGTCCTAATAAAAGCAATTGAGCGCCAATTTTCTTGACCCGGAATTTTGCATTCCCAAAAACCCCAACCATTTACGTTATACCCAGTGATTGCGTAAGCTGCCGCTGACGGAGATTTGTAGCTACGATCGTCATAGATCAGGACTCCTTCGTTAACTTTCCCATAATAATTTTGACCTTTTAATCGTGCGCGAAACTCTGTTCCTGCAGGAAATTTCACCCCCGGCGCCGGAGACCACGCCCCTAACTCATCCTTTGTATTTTCATCTTGCGTATCACTATGCTCGAGCTTGAGTGCTCGCCGAATGACTGCGTTAAACGAGTCCACCTCATTTTCCCTTAATGCTGTTAGGGCCTTAAAGACTTCAAAATCAATATCAATTTGCATTTAGATCCTCCTAATAATAGGCTTATTAGTAAGTAGAGTACTCTACGTACTCGGCAGTGTCAAGCTTTGACACTGAAAAAAATGTCACTCCCGTCCGACCTGCGATAGTACGCAATAAATCCTGATAGCCAGATTCTACTTCTCAATTCTGAACCTCTAGTTTCAAATCCACTCACCGATGAATCACAGTCTGCTAACAGTCGGTTCGCGTTTCTTTGCGTATCTGCTATGTCGGATGATACGTAAAGTCCGTAGACTTATCGTCATCATTGAGGCCATCATCACTTATTATGCAAATCAAACATACGGCAATAACTAGATTGTTCGGTGAGAAAGTTCGAACTTTGCGAAAGGCTCGAGGCCTTTCGCAAG
>SDBV01001422.1_pt1 | contig 36159 bp, 27 predicted proteins | sample 2277081 | NCBI WGS metagenome assembly SDBV01 (sample SAMN10402039, study PRJNA504765) | marine sediment metagenome | isolation source: marine sediment core GS10_PC15, 223 cmbsf | place: Arctic Ocean: Southern Knipovich Ridge | collected 2010 | reverse complement strand
GTGGGAATTGCACCCACTGAAAATCATCAACTAATTTCAGTCTAACCGTTGTCAGACTTCCCGAAGTTTTCGGCTTACAAAGTAGTTACCATACAAACGGCCTACTTCTCTTGGCGTACACGGCTAAGCATATGAGAATAAAGCAAAAAATCACACATTGGGAAAGAACTCACAAGTTTGTGACTTCCGGATGTTCCGAAATGGACAACCCTGGTTTCATATACTACTCAGTTATGCTTCTCAGTTCAATTAAAAAAAGTCCTGAGAATGTATCCCCATTTTTTATTGCTTATCATTTGTTGAGTCCTTGGATTCAAAGCCTAGCCTGCAACTCAGAGAAAGCCTAATGATATATTGGGGTATGTCCAAAAACAATGCTATTGCGTAATGCAGTACAATATGTTATATTTCCCCTCAGGGAAACCAGCCATTAACCGATAAAAGATCAGGCCAAGACAATGGATTGACAAAGTTAAAAAAAACGTTATGCTTCCAAATAAATCATTAATCGAAAAGACAACCTCCTTCGTAAAAGAGAGCTTGTTGGAGGCGGAAGGAGGACACAACTGGTCTCACATTGAACGGGTATGGAAGATGGCTGTGAAGATCAGGGATATGGAAGGAGAAGGGGACCTGTTAACCATCGAACTGGCCGCAATTTTACACGATATTTCTGATGCCAAGTTCAATGGTGGTGATGATGAGATTGGGAGTCAACTGGCCTTCGATTTCCTTATGAAAAATAACCTGGATAGTGAGCGGACCGGGCATATTCAAACCATCATCCGCTACGTCTCATATAAAGGAGGATTCCCACAGGATAAAATTCATAGCATTGAATTTCAGATCGTTCAGGATGCAGACCGGCTGGATGCCATAGGGGCCATAGGGATCGCCAGGGCATTGAATTATGGTGGTTTTAAAAACCTGCCCATATATGATCCTTCCGCTCCACTTCAGGAATATGAGGACCCAAAGGCATACCATCGCTCGGATGCGCCAACCATCAATCACTTTTATGAGAAGCTCCTCAAGCTAAAAGACCTGATGAATACGGAGACCGGAAAACGGATAGCCCTGGAACGGCATAACTTCATGCTGCAATTCCTGGAAAGGTTCTATGATGAGTGCGGTATCAGAAAAGGAAGTTCAGATTGATGTACAGTCCCGAATCACCATCCTCTTTCCTGGCTGCCATTCCGTAATCCACCGCAACGATAAAGTTCTGGTTAATGGCAAAGTGGATGCCCCCTCCAAAACCAAGGTGGGGAATCTCTTTTGCATCCAGGTCGATAATCTCGGCAGGCAGCTCCACGGGCCAGTCTTCAGGATCAGGTAACCCCGAGGAGTCAAACTTATATTTCCGGGTAACCATACCCGCATCCAGAAAGGCCGAGAGGGCTATATAGAAGTTCTGATTCAATACGGTTGTCCTTAGGATCTTTCCACGCAATTCAATATTTCCGAACGCAAAACCATCTCCCACGATCCGGTTGCGCAAAACCCCGCGAACTGTCTTTGATCCTCCAACTCCGTCTCTTGTTAGTTTTGGGGCTGTCTGATAAATGTAAGGAAGCATATAAAATGACATTTCACCGGTAAGTTTCCCCTGGTAAGAGAGCCGGTATGCCAGGTTCATCCACTCAGGTATTACAGTAAAATACTGGCGGTGCGTAAAGATCAACCGGGAATAACCATACTCAGTGCTGCTTAAAAATGAAGGTGCATAATGCAACTGCAATTCCGTCCAGATACCCTTAAAAGGATTGGGTTCATTATCACGTGTATCATACACCAATCCGGCCTTCAAAATGGCATGTCCTCCCCCATTGGCCTGGTCACCCTGAATAAGGCCCCAATCCACATAGTTTCCATACAGGGAATTATGAGACAGGTGGTCCTCTTCCTTGCCTTCATTCAAACCATCCACATCCACCGAGTCAATGGAACTCCCGAAATAGGCAACGCCACCCAGCCAGCGAAGCTTCTGCCCGAGGATCTCTCCCTGAAAATCGGCCTTCAGTCGAACCAGTTGTCTTGCATGCCTGTAGTAAAGCCTGTTTGCAAATCCGTTATTGACACTCGCCTCATAATCGGCATCATAAACCGCTTGGTACCCGTTAAAACCAAAGAAATCAAGGGCTTTTTCGGTCAGGTAGCTTGCCTCGAAAAAAGACCGGATCCCCGGGATCAGCTTATCCGAATCATAGGTGATCTGGTTGATTCCGCTTCCTTTGGTTGTACGTGACCATTCAATGTATACAGAGTGATCGTACATGGGATAACGTGAACCATCGCCGAACCAGTAAAGGTTGACCAGGGCTCCGTATTTAAATCCCAAATCAGAGTCATAGGCCACCACAGGTACACCCCCCAGGGAAAAACCAGATTTTATTTTTTCTTCCTTCGGGGAAGACAGAGTGTCCGGTTCCTGGGCAATTATTGAAAATGAAACCAAAAGAATCAGGCAAATGGAAAGCAGTTTGTTTCTCATTGGAGTTGGGTTAAGGAGTGGTTAAATTATAAATAATTTCCATTTCACCAACAACCAGATATTGAGATAATTGTGTACATTTAGTATTTTAAGTCAATCTGATTGCACCATTCATGAAAGTTATTCGCCCGTTGCTGTACCTGATCCTGATCCTTATCGGGGTTTTTCTCATTTTCCTTTCCTATGCCTCTGTTGATGATTATAAACCAGCGCCAAAAGAGTTGCAGCATACTGATAATCTGGCTTCTAATATTCCCGACACCTCCCGGATCAACCTGTTGATTTGGAATATCGGGTATGCCGGACTTGATGCTTCCATGGATTTCTTTTATGACGGAGGTGATCAAATGCGACCCCCGGAAGAAGGGGTGATCAATAACATGAAAGGCATTGTGAATACCCTCACACCTTACCTGGATTATGACTTTATCCTGTTGCAGGAGGTGGACCGTAATTCGAAACGCAGTTACCATTATAACCAGTATGAGATCATTGAAGGACATTTTCAACAATTCAGCAGTTTCTTTGGGCTGAATTACAAAGTTGCATTTGTACCCATCCCAGTGAAAAATCCCATGGGACGGGTGGAATCGGGATTGATGACCCTCTCCAGGTATGCTCCATCCGAGGTTGCCAGGTATAGTTTTCCGGGCAACTATTCCTGGCCTACAAGACTCTTCATGCTTGACCGCTGCTTCCTGGTAAACCGCTACCCTGTAGAAAATGGCAACGAACTGGTCATTGTCAATACACACAACTCCGCTTACGACGATGGTTCTCTGAGGATGTTACAGATGTCATACCTGAAAGAATTCCTGCTGTCGGAATATGAAAAGGGGAATTACATTGTAGTGGGCGGAGACTGGAACCAGACGCCCTATGGTTTCGATCCGGTACTGCCATTCCATCAGTTTGACACCCTGGACCTGACCCATATTGACAAAGATTATCCGGCTGCTGACTGGACCTGGGCCTATGATACCACCCTGCCCACAAACCGTCGTGTGGCAGTCCCCTACAACCGTTCAACATCATTGACTACCGTAATCGACTATTATCTTCTATCACCCAATATTGATGTGGAGCATGTAAAAACCGTTGACGTTGATTTTGAATTCAGTGACCATCAACCTGTACAGCTGCAGGTAAAACTCCACGGTAACAGATCGCATCATACCCCCATATAATGAAGATATTTAAGAGAGTTCTCACCGTTCTGATCGCTGTAATTGTCCTTGCCCTGGCAGCAGGGATGATCTACCTGAATAGCCTGAAGACCCGTGCAGTTCCTGATTATAATGCTGATGTGGATCTTGAAAACCTCACCGAACCAGTAACGGTATACCGCGATTCATTTGGCATACCTCACATTTATGCCAACAATGAACTGGACCTGTACCGTACAACAGGTTATGTGATGGCCCAGGACCGGTTGTGGCAGATGGATCTGATGCGGAGGTTAACAACCGGACGACTGGCTGAAATAATGGGTGAAGATCTGATAGGTGCAGATCACCTTTTCCGCTCCCTGAATTTTCCTGCCAAATCGAGAAAACTTATGGAAATAACAGATCCCAAATTGTTATCCATATATGAAGCCTTTGCGGATGGTATCAATCAATATATGGAGACGCACAGGAAAAAGCTATCTTTTGAATTTGCGCTGCTTGGATATGAGCCGGATCCCTGGGAAGTCAGCCATACGATAAATTTGATCGGATACCTGGCCTGGGATCTCCAATCAGGCTGGAAACAAGATATGGATCTTTTTAAAATCTCACGGGTGGTGGAGGACTCACTTTTAAAGGAGTTGATACCTGACATGGATTTCCAGAACTCCATGATATTTCCGGATTATTTTTCAGATAAACCAGAGCTTGAGCTGGTGTCTAATATAGAGGATGGTATCGCTGCGATCAACCAGTTTGGACTCAAAGTATTCCAGGCTTCAAATAGCTGGGCGATCTCGGGTGCTAGAAGTGAAACCGGTATGCCGCTGATGGCCAACGATATGCATCTTGGCTTGATGTCTCCCGGTGTGTGGTACCAGATGCATCATATTGCTGAAGGTGAAATCAATGTAACCGGAGTCGTATTGCCCGGAGTCCCATTTGTGATATGTGGTCATAATGAAAATATCGCCTGGGGAATGACCAATGTAACTGTGGACAATGTGGACTTCTATCTTGAAACCATTAATCCAGACAACGAAAACCAGTACCTGGTTGATGGTAAGTGGAGGGATATGAAGATTGTCGAGGAGGAAATTCTGGTTAAGGATATGGATCCGGTAATTAAAACGATAAAATACACCCACAGGGGACCGATAATAAGTACCATAAAAGGTATCGAAGAGAGGGCAATCAGTTCCAGATGGTCAGGCAGTCAGACCTCAGATGAGCTGAGGACTGTCTATCTGCTGGATAAAGCCAGCAACTGGGATGAATTCAGGGATGCCCTGAGCACCTTCATGACGGGAAATCAAAATGTGGTGTATGCGGATAAAGATGGAAATATCGGACTTCAAACCGCCGCCGGACTTCCCATCCGAAAAGGAAATGGAGTTTTAGTTTATCCAGGTGATACTTCACTGTACGACTGGAAGGGTTTGGTGCCTTTTGAGGAATTACCATACTCCTATAATCCTGAGATTGGCTATGTGTCAAGTGCCAACAACCGTACTGTTGGAGATGATTATCCTTACCATATTGGCAACTGGTTTGCCATACCTTACAGAATTGAGAGGATCAGGGAGATGCTTAATGCCGAAGATGTCATGGGTGCTGACTACTTCAAGATGATGCTTGCGGATCACAATTCCCATTATGCCCGTAAGATGGTTCCGGTTTATATTGAAGCACTCTCCTCCGGGCTTGAAGGGACCTATCAAAATGCATTTGACCTGATATCAGGCTGGAATTTTGAGATGTCTGCAACATCAGCCGAAGCTCTGCTCTTTGAAATTACAGATATTGAGCTAACAAGGAGTATTTTCAAAGATGAATTGGGAGATGATCTGATCAATATCATGTATAATGACTTCATGCTTAACAGGCATTTTATTAATAAGATCCTTATCACTGGGAAGTCAGCCTGGTGCGATGATATCACTACCCTTGAAAAAAAGGAAACGTTCTATGAAAATATCCGGTCAGCGTTCACCGCTGCAGTAGATTCAATTACAGTCTGGTATGGAGAGGATATGAGTCAATGGAGATGGGGGGATCTACATACAATCACCCTGGAACATCCGATGGGGAGTGTGGCTATCGTAGACAAACTGTTTAAGGTTAATAAAGGACCCTATCCCATTGGTGGAAGCTGGCACACAGTATGTCCGTATAAATACCCGATCGGATCTTCATTTAAAGTAGATGATGGAGCATCCGAACGCCATATATTCAACACGGCCGACTGGGATGCATCGCTGACTGTCATTCCAACAGGTACCTCCGGGATCCCGGCATCACCCCATTACCTTGACCAGACCGAGCTGTATGTAAACAATCAATTCCACAGGGATCACTTCAGCAGGGAAGCCGTTGAAACCAATATGAAGTACAGGGCGGTGTTTGATTAGTCAGGACAGAAAAGCATCCATCTTATCCAGCAAGAGGGCTGGATTCAACGGTTTCGTAAAAAAAGCATCGCACCCTGCCTTTTCTGCTTCATAATGGTCAATGGAAAATGCGTAGGCCGTTTGGGCAATGACTATCACATTCTCAGAAAAGGCCTTGATCTCACGTGTTGCGGTAAAGCCATCTTTTTGAGGAAGATGTATATCCATTAAAATCAGATCGGTCTCCGGATGCAGCCGCATGTATTCAACCGCTTCTTCTCCGTCTGTGGTATAATCAACTTTTGCCCCGGTTTCTTTGAGGATTTCGCCCAGAAGGTATGCGCTTGACTCGTCATCTTCAACAACCAGGATATGTTTCCTGTTCCAGTGGTAGTTGGGGAGATCTTCCATTGAGGTATACTGTTAAATTTGAATATCTGTTATTCCAAGTTAATAAAAATAATCCCCATTGAACCATTTTCCTGGTAATTATTCTTCCTCAGCCTTAAAAAAAATTACTTTTAGAAGATGAAGACAAGGAAGATTCTGGGAATTGATATTGGAGGCTCCGGAGTAAAAGGGGCTATCGTTGATACAAGAAAGGGGAAACTGATTACTGAGCGCTACCGCATTCCTACGCCTCAGCCCGCCACCCCGGAAGCTGTGGCAGAGGTCCTGAAAAAGATTACAAAACACTTCAAATGGAAAGGAACTGTTGGAGCAGGATTCCCGGGCGTTATTCAACAGGGGATTGCCCGTACTGCTGCCAATGTGGATGACAGCTGGATCGATAAGGATCTGAACAAGCTCTTCTCCAAGGTAACGGGTTGTAAGGTACATGTGGTCAATGACGCCGATGCGGCTGGCATGGCCGAAGTGAAATTCGGAGCCGGTAAAGGGCAAAAAGGTACCTTGATGCTGATCACCGTAGGTACCGGACTAGGAACCGTAATTTTCACCGATGGCAAACTGGTTCCCAACCTGGAACTCGGTCATATCCTTCTGCATGGCGCCGATGCTGAACTATACGCTACCGACGCTGCTCGAAAAAGGGATAATCTGGACTGGGACACCTGGGCCGGAAGGTTCAACGAATACCTGCTTCGCATTGAGGAACTGATCTGGCCGGACAAGATCATCATCGGAGGCGGTGCCAGCAAGAAAGGCGATAAGTTCTTCCACCACCTTACCACAAAGGCCAAGGTGGTACCCGCCCAACTGATGAATGAAGCAGGTATTGTGGGTGCAGCGATGGTGAGTAAGTATTATAACCAGTTGGAAAAAGAAAATCGAAAGAGTTAGTTTGAAAGTTTTGAATTAAAGCATAAAAATGGGGCGAAAAACCCGCCCCATTTTCACTGGTCCACTGTTCCATTACTCTGCTATTCTACTTTGTCGCGGTCCAGTCCTTTAGCGTATCAGCCAGTTTTACAAGTTTCAAAAATTCCGAACGGTAACCTTCCTCGTCATCACCCCGGGCGCCTTTGGCAAGGGCGATCACCTGTTCAATGGTAGCTTCTTCCCTGTACCGGGAATCCCGAAGGATCAATCCAAATTCTGCTATTGCGGCCGAAAACCGGAAGTTATCTGAAGTTTCATCCAGGTCCAGAACCTTTCCTTTCACCGGGATCTCCACCTTGGTACTGGTGTTTCCGTCGGGTTGCTTGTACCGGAGTTTAACAGTCATCAGCTCGGCCGAAAGATCGGCTTTAACCTTCGCAGAAGCTTTTTGTTTTTCACGGCTTGACTGATATTTCAGTGGATCGATGCTCTTCAGCGACTCATTCGAACCTGCAGGGATCAATTCATAAAGGGCAGTGACCGTGTGACCGGCTCCCATCTCTCCTGCATCTTTCGTATCATCATTGAAATCTTCATCGTTGAGAAGGCGGTTCTCGTATCCCACGAGCCTGTACCCCTTCACACGGGCAGGATTGAATTCGATCTGGAACTTTACATCCTTGGCAATGGTAAACAGTGTACCACCAAACTCGGTAATAAACACCTTCCTGGCTTCCTGGATGTTATCGATGTAGGCATAGTTTCCATTTCCCTTATCGGCAATGATCTCCATCTTATCGTCCTTGTAATTCCCCATGCCGAAACCAAGCACAGTCATAAAAACCCCATGCTCCCTCTTCTCCTCTATCATCCGTTCCATCTCGGCATTGCTGGAAGCACCAACATTGAAATCACCATCAGTAGCCAGGATAATCCGGTTGTTACCTTCTTCTATGTAGTTTTCCTGGGCAACCTTGTAGGCCAGTTTCAATCCGGCTCCACCTGCAGTGGATCCACCTGACTGGAGCCTGTCCAGGGCAGCAATGATCTCTTCTTTCCTGGAACCGGGTGTTGATTCCAGCACCAATCCTGCTGCGCCGGCATAGACCACCATGGCCACCCTGTCTTCAGGCCTCAGTTCATTCACCAGCATCCTGAAAGCCTGTTTCAGCAAAGGAAGCTTATTGGCAGCACTCATGGATCCTGAGACATCAATCAGGAGCACCAGGTTGGAAGCCGGTAATTCGGATTTATCGATGCTCTTGCCTTTCAGGCCAATATGGAGCAGCTGGTGACTCTCATTCCATGGACACCGGGAGATCTCTGTATACACTGAGAAAGGATGCTTTCCCTCTGGTTCGGGATAATCGTAATTAAAATAGTTGATCATCTCTTCGATCCTTACGGCATCCTTTGGAGGCAACTGTCCCATATTCAGGAACCTGCGCACGTTGGAATAGGAAGCCCTGTCCACATCGATACTGAAGGTGGAGAGGGGATAATGTGTGACATCCTTGAATCCGTTTTCATGAATGGTGCTGTACCCTTCAGTATTATGCTGAACCATTGAACCTTCATAGGCAGGGGCCGGGTTGTAATGGGACTGCTTTGCATATCGACCGGGATGACGACCAGGTTGACCACCGGCAACATATCCCTTCACAGGTGCTGACATATCAGCCGCTGTCATCAGATATGATTTCTGTGGTTCATGTTCGGTAAACACAATCTCCTCAAGGTTTGGCTGAGAGGTCTTCAGAACCACATTGATCTGGTTGGATTTGGTGATCCTGACCTCTTTTTGCTCCATACCCGCATATGTAAATACAAGGTATTTATCGCTCATAGTCACCGGGATCTGGTATGCACCATTGATATCGGTGACCGTTCCGCTGGTGGTTCCTTTTACAACAACGCTCACACCAGGAAGTGGATTCCCGGCTTCATCCTTAACAAATCCATTGATTAAACGGGACTGTTCAGGGGCAATACTAAAAGCTGAAATGATCAGTACTGCTAAAATTGAAATTATTGCTTTCATGATTTCATGATTTAAGTTTGATTTCACCCATAGGATGCACGGTTGAAATCAATTCCATAAAACTTTCCATATTTTTTTTTAATTTTAACTGATACCACTCCTCACTTTATGCTTGAAATAAGCGGAAAGCATCCGGATAAGTCTGACGGGGAATTGCTCGGGAAATATAAAAACTCGGGGAATCTGGATGTGCTGGGTGAACTCTATTCCCGGTATATGCACCTGGTATATGGTGTCTCCCTTAAATACTTCAGGGATCGGGATGATGCACAGGATGCCGTCATTCATATCTTTGAAAAGCTGATCATCGACCTTCCCCGGCATGAGGTTCAGAATTTCAAAAGCTGGCTCTATGTGCTCACAAAAAACCACTGTCTAATGGAGATCAGGTCCAGGAAAAGTGCAGACAGCAGACTGGAGGGATTAAAAATCGAGCAGGAATTTATGGAATCGGTTGATGAATTGCATCCCTTAGACAGAGAAGACAATTCCATGGAGCCTTCCCTGGAGGAAGCCCTGAAGGATTGTATTGAACAACTGAAAACTGAACAGAAACAGTGCATTGAACTGTTTTACTATCAGAACCTGTGTTATCAAGAGATTGCAGATAGCCTGAAAATGGAGGAGAAAAAAGTGAAAAGCTACCTGCAGAATGGAAAGCGAAATTTAAAAATTTGTTTGGAAGGTAAACATGTCCGGTAAAAAGAAACATACGACCCCGAATGAATACCTGAAATACATGAAAGGGGATCTCACCAACCAGGAACGTCATTCTTTTGAAAGAAACCTGGAAGCTGATCCCTTTGAAAAAGAGGCCATGGAGGGATTCGGGCAACTTTCTCCTGAACAGGCAGAAGAAGATTTCCTCTCACTGCATGCCAGGATGAGGAAAAGAGTTGCCAGGAGAAGGAGAATTGCAGTTTATAGCATTGCCGCCACTGTCGCATCCCTGCTGATTGTCGGTACTGTTTTCCTCCAGATTTATAATCTCAGTCCTGATTCCTCCCATAAACAATTCTATCACGAGGAAGTCGATAAACAACTTTATCAGGAAGAAGTCAATACGGAGCCTTTTGTGGAACCGGCTGAATCCATGGAGCCTTCTGTGGAACCAACCGGATCCCTGGACTCTTCTGTGAAGCCTGTAAAGGAAGAACAGGTGAAGGCTGCAGAAAAAGGTGCAGAGGATAAGCAGGAAGGTACCAAAGGTCCATCAAAATCTGCAGCGGTTCCTGCTGCCGGGGTTCAGGATGTCCAGCCGTTTAAAGAGGTTGCTGAAACTGAACAGATCACCCATACGGAAGCACAACCAATGGCCAGCGAGAAGGAAGCACCCTTAGAAGAAGAAGCAGTCAGGGACATGGTGCTCCATGAAGCAGTGCCTGAAACAAAAAGCAGGAAGCGGACCGACCGGCAAAAAGAATCCCTGAGCCAGCCCGCAACCGACCTACCTCAGGAGATGTCAAAAAAAGCCATCTCACAGGAGGAGTCAGACCAGCTGATTTCCGGAGAGGCAAGCCGCGTGGTCATCTCAGCTGAACCTTCAGGGGGATTTAAAGCCTTTAAAAAATATATCGAAGAGAATATCCAATTTCCTGCTGAGGATACAACCACAGGGAGGGCCATCGTGATCCTGAAGTTTGCGGTAACCCCCGCAGGTGAAATCAGGGATATTACGGCAATACGAAGCCCCGGGTTACCATTTACAAATGAGGCCATTAGATTGGTATTGGAAGGCCCGCAATGGAATCCTGCTTCCGACGAGAGCGGCACCATTGAAGAGATCATCCAGCTTCGAATTGTATTTAAAAAGTAGACAATCGAAACAACAATCCTAACACTTTTATTTCTTTGATTACTCCCGGCTATTCACAACGATCTCTTCAATCAGATTGCCATTGATATCGATGGCCTTCATGGTCGTCTGGGTCAGCCCCACATCTATTCTCATGAAGTGTTCGATCTTTTGATATTTAACCGTTTCAGGCTGTATGGAATCTGTATCGTACAGGGGAGCTCCGCCACCTGCTGTAACAATATAATGTGTTCCCCCGTGTTCGGCATGATGATAATAGTGGTCGTGGCCATTGAGAACAGCCGTGACTCCATGACGTTCAAAAATATCGCCCCAAAATTCTCTTCTCAATTCAGCATCTGCAACACGGCTCGCCTTAATGCTGTAAAAAGTGGGGTGAAAGAATACAAAAATGAATCCGGCATCATCATTTAATGTCAGGATATTCTCCAGCCATTCTTTCTCCTTTTCAAAATACTTCTTGCTTATATTTGTCCAGAATGCATCCACGTGCTCTCCTTCAAGATAAACGGGTGCACTATAATCCGGTCCCTCCATATCCAGCACAATGAACAGGGCATTCCCCACAGAAAAGAAATAATAGCTTTCATTGCCGGGTAAGGAGAAGAAATTGAAGTAATTCTCTGAGTTCTGTTCATGGTTACCCAATACTGTGAAATAGGGTACATGGCGTGTCAGGCTGTCATTGATCCTGAAAAAATGTTCCCAGTCCTCCATGCTGTTTCCTTTACTTACCAGGTCTCCGGTATTGACCACAAACAGAGGATCCTCCTGAATCATTCTGTTTACAATCCTCTGATGATAGTCGTGGCGGGTACGTGTGTCTCCCAACACTGTAAAATGAAAAGGCTGAATGCCCCCGAAGAAGGTGGTAAAAGTACCCTGTCCCCTGGATGAACCATCATTCAGCACATCATAGGAATAGGTCGTATTGGGCTGCAGGCGTGTAATGATTGATTTGTGATGACGGTATTGACTCACATTCTGCACGATACTGTCACCATCACTAATGCCGGTTACCCCTTCTATGGTGGACCAGCAGATCGTAACTTCATCATCCGACATACTTTGTAAATAAGGTCCGATAAATGCCGGAGGCTCAGGAGGCTTATTCTGAGCGCATTGTGTAATAGTAATAATTAATAAGGCAAAGAGGGACAACCTGATCATTTGTCTGTAATGCATTGTAATGAAGTTTAAGTGATATTATCTGAAATTCTTTCTGTATTCAGACGGTGTTTTGTTCATCAGACTTTTGAAATAGTGGTTAAAATTAGCAAGATTATTGTAACCACTGTCATAACAGATCTGTGTAACGGATTTTTCAGTTTCGATAAGCATTTTTGCAGCAATACCAATTCGAACACCTTTCACATACTGGGTAAATGTACGCTCGGTTTTTTTCTTAAAATACCTGCAGAATGAACCGGGTGCCATATGCAGAAGGTCTGCCACATCCTCCAGTTTTATACCTTCTTCTATATTCAGGAATACATATTCGTATACGCGGTTGATCCGGTCCAGATCTTTGGTAAAGTGTACGGGCATTTCAACAGCACTTGCCAGATATTCAAATGTTTCTATCTGAAGCAAGTCATTGAAAATATTCAATAGTTCAATGTAACTTTCCAGCCCTTCCAGGTTAACCAGATTTTCCAGTTTGGCCCTGATCTTCTTAATCTTGCTTCCTTTAAAGGAGATCCCTCTGTTGGAATTTTTCAATAAATTCTCGACATGCTCAAGTTCTGGAATATTAAAGAAATCTGAACCTATTATGTTTTCATAAAAGTGTGTTGTAATACAAGAGGGAGGCCTGTTTTTCTGGCTTTCAAGAATTTCCCAGGAATGAGGCAATTCCGGACCCAGGAGAACCAGATCACCCTTTTCAAAGCTGGATATATTGTCACCAACAATTCTTCTGCCAGATCCGGAAACAATATAGTTCAGTTCAAAATTTTTATGCGAGTGAATTTTCGGCAATCGTTCTGCAAGCTGAATTTCCCGGGATATGAACGAATGCTTGTTGGGTACCTGAATCTTTTCAAAAACATACTCCATGTTAAGAATCTTAACCTAAGATGCAAGAAAATAAATATATGACATATTATTGGTTAAAATATAATGCTAATTTACTAAAAAAGCGGAAGTATTGTACTCTCAATATATTTTCCTTTGTTAAGCATTCTGAATAAGTTTTTTTTGAAATTAATGATAACAGCCACATGCACCTACCTCTAAAAGGAATTATTCCTCCATTAGTTACTCCGCTGAATAGTTATAATGAACTTGACATACCCGGATTAGAAAGATTAATTGAGCATCAGCTGTCTGGAGGTGTGCATGCTTTATTTATTTTAGGCACAAACGGGGAAGCTCCTTCTCTCAGCCACCAACTTCGAAAGGAATTTATTAAGAAAACTTGCGAACTGGTCAATAAAAGGATTCCTGTACTTGTAGGAATAACAGATACCTCCTTTGCAGGATCACTTGAAATTTCCGAGTATGCTCAACATGCTGGTGCAGATGCAGTAGTGGTCGCTCCCCCATACTATTTCCCCGTTGCAGATGAAGAGATGATTGAGTATTTTGAGACATTGGCTCCCAGGTTACCGCTGCCATTCTTAATCTATAACATGCCAAGTCATACCAAAATACACCTGACTGTGGAGATAGTCAAAAGAGCAAAAGAACTGGGTGCCATAGGTATTAAAGACAGCTCGGGAGATATGCTGTATTTATATTCTCTTATCGAGGAATTCAAGGATTCTCCGGACTTCTCAATCATTACCGGAACAGAGCTGTTTTTACCGGAAACAATTATGAATGGCGGGCATGGAGCAGTTGCGGGCGGTGCGAATATGTTTCCGAAATTGTTTGTAGACCTGTATAATGCATCAGTAACAAATGACCTTGAAACAATTTCAAAGTTGCGCGAAAAAGTACTCTTGCTATATAATACGATCTATCAGGTCGGTAAGCATACATCCAGGTATGTAAAGGGAACCAAATGCGGATTATCTGTGATGGGCATTTGTAATGACTATATGGCCCCTCCGCTTCACAGGTTTAACGCTGCAGAGCGGAAGCAGATTGAAGCGTATATTGAAGCATTTATTGAAAAGATAACTATAACCTAATCGTATGGGTTTTCAGCTTGGTGCCATCGACACGTCAATCCTGATCGTATACGGACTTATCCTGGTGGGGATGGGCATCTATTTTTTCAGAAAAACTAAAACCTCGGAACAGTTTATGGTTGCGGGCCGGGGCATTCCTGCCTGGGCTGCCGGACTGGCTGTGATGAGTGCATATACAAGCAGTATTTCATACATCGCTGTCCCGGGAAAAGCCTTTGATTCCAACTGGCATCCACTGATATTTGCTCTTTCAGCCATTCCGGTTGTGTGGTTTGTTACCAAATATGTAGTTCCATATTATCGAAAAAAAAATATCATCTCGGTATATGGATACCTTGAAGAGAAAATTGGTGCTTGGGCAAGTATTTATGCGTCCCTTTCATTTGTACTGTTTATGATAGGCCGTACGGCCGTAATCCTTTATCTTTCTTCACTTCTGTTAAGTTCATTTATTGCTGTCGATATTCGTATGCTCATTGTTGTTATCGGGATTGTTACCATTGTTTACACCCTGATGGGAGGAATGGAGGCCGTCATCTGGACTGATGTCATGCAGTCTGTAATTATGATCGGAGGTATCATTTTCATTGGAATCCTGTTGACAAAAGAAGTTTTTGCCCGGCCTGATTTTCTGATTCAAAAGGCTTTTGATGCCAATAAGTTCAGCCTGGGGGAAACGACCTTTTCACTAACCAGCCGTACCATATGGGTTATGATCATCTATGGAGTTTCCGAGAATATCAGGAACCTGGTTGCAGATCAGAACTACACCCAGAAATATTGTTCAGTACCGGATGAGAAACAAGCGAAAAAATCGGTATGGATTGCCATGTTAATTTACTTACCTCTTACAGCCCTCTTTTTATACATCGGAACCACGCTGTTTGCCTTCTATTCGGGACCGGATCATATGCTTGGAGAAGCCATTACCAAGGGAGATCAGGTTTTTCCGCATTTTATCGCCACACAGCTGCCGGTTGGTTTAAAAGGACTCATTATTGCAGCCATACTTGCAGCTTCAATGAGTACTATTGATTCTGCCCTGAACTGTTCGGCAACCGTTCTTTTTGTGGACTATTACAAGAAATATTATAAACCTTCCGCTTCCGAAGGTAACAGCGTCAACTTCCTGCGTATTACCACAGTGGTCTGGGGGATTGCCGGAATTGCTGTTGCACTTCTGCTGATCAACGCGAAGAGTGCACTCGATATATGGTGGATCATTGCCGGGATTTTTGGCGGAGGTATCCTGGGACTGTTCCTGCTTGGTATTTTCAACGTAAAAATCAAACAGAAACAAGGAATCATTTCAGTTATTTTCAGCATTCTAATTATCATCTGGGGATCATTCCTGCGGGATCTGCCTGACCATTTTGCATGGATGGAATGCCAAATAGACCCCATCATCATTGGTGCCATGAGTACGCTGGGATTGGTGCTCCTGGCGCTTTTCTTTGTAATTGTTAACAGGATAGTTGAGCCGAAACGTTTAAACCACTGACACTCAGTTTTATAAGCTTCCTCTGTTCTGTCTTTTTGTGTAGGAAACCCTAATTACCGAGTCATGAAATTTCTGCTTAATCTAATAACCATGGTGCTACTTTCAACCTGCACTTTCGTAAAAAGACCTTCAGGGGATACAAATCCTATTGTTAAGTCTGAATTTATCTTTCATACAGAGGATGTTACCTTTCCCAGTTGCCATGCCTCCACCATAGCCGAGACTGAGCATGGACTGGTTGCAGCATGGTTTGCCGGAACCAGCGAAAAAAATCCCGATGTGGGTATCTGGGTGAGCCGTTTGACAGATGGAAAATGGACCAGTCCGGTGGAAGTAGTGAATGGAGTACAGGATAGCATAAAGCGCTACCCAACCTGGAACCCGGTACTTTTCCAACCCAGAGAGGGGCCGTTAATGCTGTTTTACAAAGTTGGTCCCGACCCGAGGCAATGGTGGGGCATGATCATCACCTCCGATGACGAAGGCAAAACCTGGTCAAAACCAACCAAACTGGGAGAGGGACCTTTTGACCATCTTCTGGGACCCATAAAGAATAAACCGGTTCAATTGGAAGACGGAACAATTTTATGCCCTTCAAGCAGTGAGTCAGAAGATCTATGGAGGGTTCACTTTGAAATGTCAAAAGATATGGGCCAAACATGGGAAGTTGTTGGACCGATTAACGATGGAATTGAGTTTGATGCCATTCAGCCAAGTGTGTTACTCCATCCTGATGGAAAGATGCAGGTGTTGTGCAGGACAAAACAGGGCGTGATCTCTCAAAGCTGGTCGGAAGATGGCGGGAAAACCTGGAGCCATATGGAAGCGACTGTACTGCCAAATCCCAATTCGGGTACCGATGCGGTTACCCTGAAAGATGGCAGGCATATCCTGGTATATAATCACATCATCCCTTCTGAAACCTGGGGTTCAAGAAATAAACTGAACCTGGCTGTCTCCGGGGACGGGATCAATTGGAGTGCAGCAGTATACCTGGAGAACGATCCGGACAAGGATGCGGAATATTCCTATCCTGCGGTCATTCAAGCCAGGGATGGTAACATTCATATCACTTATACATGGAACAGAAAAGTAATCAAACATGTGGTTGTTGATCCATCCGGGATTGAAGCCAAAGCCATTTTAAATGGTGCCTGGCCGGATGACTAAAGTTTCAATGATGGCAAAAAAAAGCAATCTCCTTTTCGCAGCAATTGTCTTAGGCCTCGGCTGGGCAATGCGCGGCCATTTTGGCCATGAATGGGGTGCCTCCTGGGCTGGAGCCATGGGCGCACTGGCAGTATTGGTTGTATCAAAAAGAAAAGATTGGGCACTAAGGGCGCCTGCCTTAGCAGCATTGGGGGCTATCGGCTGGGGAGCCGGAGGCATGATGAGCTATGGGATTGTGATCGGATATTGCCGGTCAATATCCTTCGTAAATTCGCTTTACGGTTATGTCATGCTCGCTGTCATAGGTGGCCTCTATGGTTTTATCGGCGGTGGTTTATTTGGTCTAGGTCTTGAATCAAGCGAAGAGAATAAACCAAAATGGCCAGGCCTGATAGTTGAGATGTTCGTGGGAGGGTTCCTGGTATGGGGACTTCTTATCTACCAGATGGAGTGGTTTATGACCCCACCGCGCTCTGAGCTGTGGGCCGGATGCCTGGGTGCAGCCCTTGCTCTGGGCTGGTATTTATATCGAAACAATTTCAAAAGGGGCCTCAGGGTTGCATCATACGCTGCATTGGGAGCAGGCTTTGGCTTTGCGTTTGGCAATTTCATTCAAACGGCCGGGAGTTCAGCAGAAATCCCTTACAACTGGTGGAATGTTATGGAATTTACCCTTGGATTTTTTGGAGGACTGGGCATGATCTACGCTGTACTTACCCGCGAATGGCCGAAGTCTGTGAAGCCATCCAAAACAGGGAACTGGATTGCCATCATATTCCTGTTTGCACTGATCCCGGTAACCAATTATTTCAATGGTTTCTCCACGGAAAGTTTTGAAAGTTTTGCAGAGAAACTGAATATTGCAAATACTGCACAATATGCTTCAAGGCAACTCCTGGTTGCAGGGTTGTCCATACCCCTCTTTGCCATCCTGGCCGTAGTGATCTGGAAACATTATTCTTCGCAAGATGACAAATTGGTGAAAGTTGGTCTTCCAGTGATGCTTTTTATTACAACCATTCATTATAACTTGTTTGCTTACATAAGACTGGGCACTTTTTACAAGCCATTCAGTTTCCGGAATTCAGAATCACTCTACCTGTTTATTGTGCTGTTCATGTTTGCCATCTGGCATTTTGGGTTGCGAAAGACCAATGATTTTCCGGGGAGAAATACCAGCGATGAGACATGGAAACGCTGGGGGATAATTCTGATCATACTACTGATCATTTTTGTGGTCATAACGACTATCTCCATTAACATTCATCCCGAAATGCCCGGAGCTCATGACAGGTTCTAAAAGATCAATCTCAACCATATTTTTTCCTTTTGCACTCTATCTTAGCTGCATCACAGTTGTTGCGCAAACCTCTGTATCCAATTCCGGCGGGCTCCAATTCAGATCTGAGTATATTTTCCCATCCCAGGATCTGCATGTACACAGCAGCTCCATTGTCGAATTACCTGGAGGTGACCTAATTGCTTGCTGGTTTGAAGGGTCGGGTGAGCGCACAGCCAACGATGTTGTGGTTAAAGGGTCCAGGTTAAATAAAGGAGCATCAGACTGGAGCAGAACATTTATTCTCGCTGATACACCAGGACATCCCGATTGCAATCCAGTACTGTTTATTGATAATGTAGATCGACTGCATCTTTTCTGGATTGTTGTTCAGGCCAACCGGTGGGAGACCTCAATCCTGAAATCAAGGGTTTCATCCAACTATGAAAAAGGCGGAGCCCCGGATTGGGAGTGGCAGGATGTAATTTTATTGAAACCCGGTGAGGACTTTGCTGAGACAATAAAAAACGGGTTCCATGAATCAAACACTCCGGGTCTTGCATGGGCTGAATATGCACCACAATATGAAAGAATGATCGTTGATGCAGCCAGGGATCCGAAAAAGAGAGAAACCGGGTGGATGACCCGAACCCACCCCCTCCAGCTCCCGGATGGAAGGATTCTCCTGCCACTATATTCCGATGGATACAACCTTTCACTCATAGCCATATCTGAGGATAACGGCAAATCCTGGCGGCCCGGTTTACCAATTGTTGGGCGTGGAAACGTTCAACCCAGTCTGGTTCTGAAAAAGAATGGAGATCTGGTGGCCTTTATGCGCGATAATGGTGACCAGCCGGGCAGGGTGATAAAGAGCATCTCAAAAAACAATGGATTTGATTGGAGCATTGCCGAAGATACCCCCATCCCGAATCCGGGTACAAGTGTTGAAGCTATTTCCCTTGAAAATGGTGATTGGATCATGGTTTACAATGATATTGAAAATGGAAGGCACAGCCTGGCTGTGAGTCTTTCGGATGATGAAGGAGAGACGTGGAGATGGACACGCCATCTGGAAAAAATGGGGCCGGGAGAAGGTTCTTTCTCCTACCCTTCCGTTATTCAGGCTAAAGACGGATTAATTCATGTCACATACTCATTTCATATGGATAAGAAAAAAACAATCAAGCATGTTGCCTTTTCGGCAGAGTGGGTAAAAAAATGAAACGGGTTGTGAATCATTCCAAACCGGTCTTTATGGTGTTACAGGCTTTCTCCTGGGAGATGCTTAAGAAGGAAGAAGAAAGGGATTCCACCATGATCAATTATTCCAGCTTTGAAGAGTCGCGATTCATGGCTTACAATGCCATTGTCCATGGTGCAACCGGCATCCTTTACTGGGGAAGCAACTATACACCTCAGCCATCTCCTTTTATGGATGACCTTAATAAAGTAACCAGGGAACTTGCCGGAATGCAGGAAATACTTTCTGCAACGAATGTTGAACTAAATATTATAAAAGAATATCACGAACTGGGGTATTCTGTAGACACAGGCATTGAGGTCCTTGCTAAGAAAGTCAATGATACATACTATCTCATAAGTGTGAACGCCGATAAAAACCCTGTGAAAGTCAGCCTGACAGGACTTGATAAGTTTGATAAAGCCAATGTGCTGAGTGAAGACCGGACCGTAACAATTGAACAAGGATTGCTGACTGATTCTTTTGGACCATTTGATGTTCATATTTATGAATTAGGGAATTGATCGAAATAATGATACAAACATGAATATAAAACGGATGAAACATCTGCGAAAACTGACCCTGATAATCATTACAAATATTGTTTTCCTGTTTGCGCTGTACGCTTCCCCCATTGAAGCCAATGTAGCGGTGATAAAGCTTACACCGCCACTGGAGATGGGCTATACACTGGGGGGCTATGGTGCGCGCATGAGCAAGCCGGCAGAGGGAATACATGATGATATCTGGGCAAAGGCCCTGGTGTTGAATGATGGCGGTAAAAAATACGCTATTGTAACACTTGATATCCTGGGATTGCCACCCAATGTCAAGCCCCAGGTCATTGAAAAACTCAATCTGGAGGGATGGACAGAAGAGAACATCATGCTCCTGCCCAGTCATTCTCACACCTCCCTGGAGATGTTCGCCCTGAATGATAAGAATATTTTCAACCTGGCCCCCATTGGGATATTTCAACCACAATTGCTGGACTTTGTGATAACATCGCTGGCCGATTTAATTAAAGCTGCAGACCGGGATCTGAAGCCTGTAAAGATTGGCAGTCAAAGCAAGCAGATTGATGGACTAAACCGCAACCGTAGAGGTAGTCCCTTTATCGATAAGACTTTGACGGTGACACGCATTGATCATCTCAACGGAAAACCAATGACGGTACTGGTTAACTGGACAGGACATCCCACCATAATGGATGAAAACGACATGCTTGTATCAGGCGGTTGGCCCGGGTACCTGCAACGTGAGTTGGAAGGTTGGATAGGTCAGGGCGTGGTAGCCATGTATTATAACGGGCCCCAGGGAGACCAATCGGTAATTGCCGGGGGAGCCGGGAGTCACTTTGAAAAAGCAGAAAAATATGGCCGGACCATGGCCATCAATGTTTTGAATGTTTATAACAGTATCAACCCTGAAGAAAACATCCTGTTCAGTTACAATTATAAAATCATTCCATTGCCGGACAGAGAGGCTCATCCAGACTTCATGGAAACCGGTGGCACAGAATATGGATTGGATGAAGAGAAAATAAAAGTATTACTCGACCAGGTATTCCCGGTACAAACCTCAATTGGAGCCTGCCGGCTGGGTGACCTGCTTATCGTTGGAGCACCGGGAGAATTGAGTGCCGAATTGGGTTTGAATATTAAAGATGATCTTAAAACCCGGGGTGTTCAATTTCCGGCCATCGGGGGACTGGCCAATCAATGGATCAGTTATATCCTGAGTGAAAAGGAATATCAAAAGGGAGGATATGAATCCAGCGTCAGTTTTTACGGTAAAGGTCATGGAAAAGTGATCGTCAGGGGTATGATGGATACTGCAATCCCCTTAACAGAATAAGTTGGGAATTTAAAAACTGCAAAACGAATGTAATATGAAAAAAACAAACAAATGAAAATCAACTTTCAATTATTTTTTACAGGACTCTTTATTTCTGTTACTGCCTTGTCACAACAGTATAAAGACACGCCCTATCTGCAGGATTTTGCTGATAAATTTGAACTCAGCGCTGATGATAACCAGCAGGAGCTTATTCATGTCAGAAGCGACAGGAACAACAGCATCAATATACTCTCAACGGATGGATTGTTACAACCCTGGGAGAAAAAACTGGTCAGGGATCAACGTTACCGTCCCTTAACTGACCAGCATATTATTGCTTTCGACACATATAAGGATCAGTTTGTTTATTTAACCGATAAGGCACTTCTCAGCAATGCCTGGGCAGGAGAATTCTATGCGGAGCATCATGTAAACAATCCAACTCATTTTGTGATGGGTGATGATTTCTCATTCCTGGTTGCAGCGAAGGGGAAATTGGTATTGTTCAAAAACAACAAAAATGTCTGGGAAAAATCGGTGAAAGATTTTGAGCCGGTCGAACTCCTGTTTAATACTGGTAAGCAAACCTATATTGTTCTTTCAGAAAATACCATTTACACATTGTATGGATCTGACCAGAAATTAGTGAAAAGGTACAGTGGCAACAATTTGACTGCAATTTCACTGGTGGCAGAGAAAGACCAAGTAGTGGTTGGTACAGAAGACGGAATTCTTTCTCTGAATTCTGAATCATTTGAAGAAATATCTCCAATCAATAAAAAGCTTCCGGATGCAAATATATCCTGTATTACAGAGATTAACGGAAGACTCTGGTTTGGATCACCGAAAGGAGCCTTTGCACTGCGGCAGGACGGGAAATACGATTATTATGCATCAAAGCGCTGGCTTGTGGACGATAGGGTTACTGATATTTCCCAGGGACCCGATAACAGTGTACTGATCCTCACCGAAAAAGGCTTGAGCAGAATCAATTTTGTTGAAATGACCCTGGCAGAGAAGGCTGAATATTTCCAGGAAGTGCAGAGACTGCGGCATATCCGGCATGGATTTAGCTCCGAAGGTCACTTATCAAGGCCGGGGGATCCTTCATCCATTGTGCTTGGAGATACTGACAACGACGGACTGTGGACATCAATGTATTTGGCCGGCGAACTGTTTCGGTACGCTGCCACCAAATCTGAAGATGCCCTGCAAAATGCTTATGAAGCTTTTGAAGCCATGGAACGACTCACAGAAATCAGTGGCATCAAAGGTTTTCCGGCACGAACCTATGAGATTGACGGCTACCAGTCAAGTGACAATGATCCGGATATGCCTGAAGATCAGAAGATCTGGCGCCTGACTGATGATGGGCGCTGGCGGTGGAAATCCACCACCAGCAGTGATGAATCGTGCGGACACTTTTTTGTCTATGCACTTTTTGCAGAGATCGTACCTGACAAGGAGTGGCAGGAGCGTGCCATTTATCAGATTAAAATAGAGATGGACCATATTATTGAGCACGACTGGTACCTGGTTACATGGAACGGAGAGATAACCCAGTGGGGAAGATGGAATCCTGACTATGTCAACAGCTTTCCCATAAATGTTGGTGACCGCCGCCTCAATTCTACCCTGATCCTGGCATTTCTTCAGACAGCCTATCATTTTACAGGCGATGAGATCTACAAAGAGAAAGCATATGAACTCATGGATGAATACGGATATGCAGAGAATGTTACACGTCCGGCTACAGTCATTGGTCATGTGGAGGGAGAGGTCCTGAGTGACTCATGGAACCACTCCGATGATGAAATGTATTTCTTAACCATTCCGGGTTTGGTGAACTATGCCTTTACCGGGGAACTGAAACAGGAGTATTTTAAAACAGCTCAAAGCCACTGGGAAGTTGAACGCTCTGAAAAAAATCCTCTCTGGAATTATTTGTATGCACTTATTGGCGGCTCAGATTACGATCTTGAGGAATCTGCCTGGTGGCTCAGGGAATTCCCTATGGATCTCATCTCATGGAGTGTGGACAACAGTCACAGACAGGATTTAACAAGGGTTGAACCAAATTTCAGAAGACAGGAATATACCGAAGTATTGCCCAGGGATGAGCGGCCAATGCACCTGCATAACAATGCTTACAGGAACAATGGAGGAAGCAACGGCAGCAGAGAATACCCTCCTTACATATACCTGTTGCCTTACTGGGCAGGGAGGTACGTTGAAGCCATTACTCCTCCCAGTCAATGAAATTATTGGTGATAATACCAGCAAGTATTTCAATGTTTGCAGGGTTTATTCACTCATGTGATCAAAATAGAAATGGATCCGTTCCCATGGAAGAAAAACAGATAACATTTTCACCAAAGACCCATGCGCTGGACAACAATGACAATTTTTCTCCGGACGGACGGTTCTTATGCTATGATACGCGGGGAACAGTATATAATGAGAACCTGGCAAATTCAAAATCCATTGAGAAGGTAGAGATTGCATCCGGAGAGGAGACAGTACTATGGGATCCTCCATCCATCACAGGAGAGGAAGCTGCCCCCGGAGTTGCTGCCGTCTCCTTTCACCCTTTCGAAAATAAAGTGATATTTATTCACGGACCTTTCCTTGATGAAGTGAAGGACCGTGGAAGCTACAGCATTCGTAACAGAACAGCATTTGAAGTTGATGGAGAAGGAAGAAAAACTTCCGTTAAAGTGGATATGCGTGATATATCCCATGAAGAAACCACGCCGGGGGCACACCGGGGAGGTACCCACCGTCATGAGTATTCCAGGAACGGAAATCGCATTGGTTTTACATATGATGATTTTCTCGTCCGGGATTACGACCGGACCATTGGCTTTATGCAGACCGATCCACATGCACCCGAAGGATATACACATTACTTTGCAATTATCCTGAAGCCGGCCGAAACAGGGAAATCGAAAGCCGGGGAGATTGAAAAAGCATATGGGGATTCATGGGTAGACAGTTCAGGAACAATGCGTGCATTCATTGGGACAGCAAGGGCACTAAATGGTTTGGATTACGAAAATGATCTGTTTGTGGCTGATATTCCGGCGGATATTGATATAACCATATCACGCTCAGGCACACAGGATCAGTATCCGGAACCACCTGAAGGCATTACCATACGCAGGCTCACACACGGCATGGATGTTTCAGGTATTGTGCGCGGCTCTCCCGATGGTAGTCAAATTGCCTTTACTGCCCCGGATGATGATGGAATTGAACAGGTATTTATCACAGAAACGGATGGATCGGATAACCAACCCGCCCGGGTAACCAGCCTTCGTTCACCGGTTTCTTCCATTCGCTGGCACCCGTCAGGTGAATGGGTGTTTTGCATCAGTGATGGAAATGTATTTGTAACTTACACTGGAACAAGACACGAATTCGGTAAAACCATTAAATTAAGTGATGACCGGCAGGTAAGAGACCAGCTTGTTGTATCACCGGATGGAAACCTGCTTGCATATATTGTACCTTTTCCGACACAGGATGACTCCGGAGCCATAGTTAAAGATGCTGACGGGAATGATTTCAGGCAGATATTTATTATGGAACTGGATTGGAAAAGAATAAAGGGGGTGACTCAAAAGTCCTCTTTTGATTAATTCTGAGGGCCTCAGAAAAACAGAGAGGCTGACCCTTATGAGACTGCCTCTAAAGTAAAAATAAAACTATGTCGAAAAAACAAAATGTTATCGGTGTGATCCCTGCCCGTTATGGCTCGTCAAGGTTTCGTGGGAAAGTGATGGCTGAAATCGCAGGCAAGCCAATGATTCAGTGGGTGTATGAACGGGCAAGCCAATCACAGATGCTGGATCAACTTTTTGTAGCAGTGGATGACCCGCGTGTCTTCAAATGTGTAGAGGGATTTGGGGGGAAAGCAGTTATGACAAACCCAGACCATCAATCCGGAACAGATAGGATTGCCGAAGCAGTGCAAAAAATTCAAACTGACATTGTTGTAAATATCCAGGGAGATCAACCCCTTCTCGATCCTAAAATGATTGACGAGGCAGTGCGACCCATGCTGGAAGATACAACTGTTCAGATGTCCACCCTTAAAATTGAGATCCGTGAAGAAGATTATTCAGATCCGGCAGTTGTTAAGGTAGTTGTTGATGAAAATGATTTTGCACTCTATTTTTCCAGATCGCTTATTCCCTATTCACGGGATCAAGTGGCTGTGAATGTTTATGAACATGTTGGATTGTATGTTTATCGCAAGGATTTTTTGTTGAAAATATCGGAGATGCCGCAAAGCTATCTGGAAAAAATTGAAATGTTGGAGCAACTACGGGTATTGGAGAATGGTTATAATATTAAGGTTATTGAAACAAAAAGCATGCATGCGGCAGGAGTCAGTGTGGATACACCGGCTGACCTTGCCAGGGTTGAGAAATTAATCAGAGAGATGAATTTAACTTAAGAGATATCTTCATGAATTCAAACAGGGAGCTTATAATACAGTTATATAACGATTTACAGCCATCCGACAGGGAAGTGGTTGAGAGAGCTGCAGATCGTATTGTAGAAGCTAAAAAGAGACAGGGTAAGGTAGTTGTCGTCACAGGCAGCGGACCCAACCTTCATGAAGGTGTTACAACGCTTATTGCTGAACTTATCAATAAAGGAGTGATTGATGGCGTAACAACAAGTTCGGCGGTTGTGGCACATGAAATGGCAGGTGTACTGGATGAGGTTAAAAGGGTTGACGGCAAGAAATTGGGATTCCCTGGACACATACTGCCACGTGGTGAGATTTTCGAAATCACTAAAATATCTGGGGAATTGCTTGATCAGCTAAAAAAAGAGATGATCATCGACACCGGTTTAATGGATAAAGCTCTTTCACTTGAAGGTGATGTGATCATCAAAGCGGCTGGGAACATGGCTTACCCGATGGGGTTGCGAACGGAGAATCTGGCAAAAGAGATCCTGTTTATTGCAAAATCAAAAGGACTCCCCTTTGAGGCTATCGCGGGCGCAGGAGCAGATCAACGCACAATGTTAGGTGCTGCCAGAAAGAAAAACATTCCATGTCTGGTTACAGTTCCACAACTTATCGGTGGTGGAACAGTTGGTACAGCCCTGGCTGATTCCATTTCTATCATGGAAAGAACCTCCAGAATTGCCGAAATGATGAGCAGCGCTGACGTGATTATTGAGTCGGCAGTTGCTTTAACCCAGGAAATACATGACGGCCCCTTTGAAACATACACCGGTCATGGTATCTGGGCCAATTGGGAAGGATATCCAACCTACAGTTTAGAAGAGAAAACGCTGATACGAATTGATCTCGATCCAAACTTGAAGAAAGCCTGTGATTTCGAAAAAGAATCCGGTACTGTACAAAAGGCCATTGATCAGGGGATGCCAAAAACAAAAATAATGAGTATCCCGTTTCGAATGGAAATGTCTGGTTTCGCCCGGCTGGAAAAAAGTATTCCAATCGTTGGAGACATTGGGATTATCTGGCCAATAATGGCTTATTTGATCGAACAAAAGCTGGGGATAAAACTTGATTTTATCTCTTATCCGCAGCAAAGCCCGGAGGGCCAGGAGATGAGAAGATGGATCGTGCGGAATATACTTCCGGTCAAAAAAGAGAAGCTTTATCTATAGTCACGATCAACCAATGCTAAACTGATATTGACATGCTGCTGATAAACAAATGTTTGAAGATTGTTTTAACCATTTTATTCTTCACTTCGGTGCCTGTTCTCAGTGGTGAAAAACCTGGCCTTCATGCAGATATAATAAGCACCAGGGTTATTTGCAAACAACCGGGCAAATACATAGGATGGCCCAGTATTACAAAAACCCGGTCGGGCGAACTGCTGGTTGTCTTTTCCGGAAACCGTGATGCACATGTATGCCCGTTTGGAATTACCCAGATGATACGCAGCACCGATCATGGTGAAACCTGGACCGATCCCGAAACAATTAACAATACGCCGCTCGATGACCGTGATGCAGGAATCCTTGAGACAAGAGATGGAACCCTGCTGGTAAACTGGTTCACCTCTATGGCTTTTGATACTAAAAAGTTTTATGACAGGAATCCATCCTGGAAACGTCATGCTGATAAACTGGGAGATGAAACCAAAAAGTACTGGATAGGCAACTGGACCAGAAGGTCCCTTGATGGAGGTACATCCTGGGAAGAACCAGTAAAACAGGTTGTTTCTGCCCCTCATGAACCCATAGAACTTTCCGATGGCCGATTGCTATACGTGGGCACCGGATATGTGAATGATCAGAAAATAATCGGTGTGGAACAGTCCACAGACGACGGACAGTCATGGCAGCTCATTTCCACCATCCCGTTAGACAGTGAGGACCAGATAGATTTTGCCCATGAGCCCCATGTGGTTGAACTCTCAGATGGCAAACTTGTGGCTATGTTTCGTTACAATCCAAAGGACCACAATCAGTCATACCTGAGGCAATCGGAAAGCTACGATGGGGGTAAAAGCTGGACCACCAGTCATAAAACAGGAATATGGGGTTATCCACCCCATCTTATGCAATTACAAAATGGGTTGCTTCTGGTTTCTTATGGCGTTCGCCGGGAACCTTTTGGAGAAAAGGCCTGTATCAGCAAGGATGGTGGTGAAACATGGGAAACAGGCAAGGAAATAATGATAAACCCGGCTATAAACTCCGATCTGGGTTATCCCGCATCTGTCCAGCTTGAGGATGGTTCTATAATGACTGTCTATTACCAGGTAGATAAGAAGGGTGAAAAAACCGTTCTGATGAGTACTCACTGGCGGCTAAAGGAAGCAAATTTTTCACCCCTCCCCCTTTTTAGTCAACCAGTTGGCATCACAAATTCTGTAAAACCTGAATTAGTGAATATTGGTTCCCGCCTGGAGTTATTTATCGATACTTTTCTTATCGAAAAACAGGATCGGGTACAACTTATGCTGCATGAACCCAAAGACGAAGGAAACGTCTTCAGTTTCAACAAGCCCTGGGAGGGCCCATTCTGCGGATATGCTACAATCATTGAAGATAATGGTAAATACCAGCTTTACTACCGGGGACTCCCTGAGGCCGGTAAAGACGGAAGCAATAAGGAGACCACCTGCTATGCAGAGTCGAAGGACGGAATCAACTGGACCAGGCCGGATCTGGGTATCTATGAAGTATCGGGTACGTATGATAACAATGTGATACTGGCAAATGATGCTCCATTCAGTCATAATTTCTCCCCGTTTCTGGATACGAAGCCATGTATCCCCGGAACAGAAAGATATAAAGCAGTGGCCGGCACCAAAAAAACCGGATTAACCGGATATGAATCGGCAGATGGCATTCATTGGAATAAGATTCAGAAGGACCCCATTTTTACCGATGGTATCTTTGATTCCCAGAATGTAGTATTCTGGTCACAAAATGAAAATTGTTATGTTTGCTACTTTCGTACCTGGACCGGAACAGGATACTCAGGCATCAGGACAGTCAGCAGGACCACCTCAAGTGATTTTATTCATTGGAGTGATCCGGTGGAAATGGACTTTGGTGATACGCCCAAAGAACATCTGTACACCAATCAGACACATCCCTATTATCGGGCACCACATATCTATATTGCCACTGCGGCAAGGTTTATGCCCAACCGGCAGGTTCTCACCGAAGAACAGGCAATTCAAATCGATGTAAATCCAAAGTATTTCAAGGATTGCTCCGATGTGGTTTTTATGACATCCCGGGGGGGCTCCCAATACGATCGCAGTTTTATGGAAGCATTTATCAAACCCGGTATTGGCTTACAGAACTGGGTGTCGCGTTCCAACTATCCCGTCCTGAATGTTGTACAGACAGGTCCGGCTGAAATGTCCATTTATGTAAACCAGGATTACGCTCAACCGACGGCTCATCTGCATCGCTACTCATTGCGCATTGACGGTTTTACCTCGGTACATGCGTCATATGATGGTGGAGAGATGACTACCAGACCATTCTATTTTACCGGAGATACCCTGTTGCTTAATTTTTCAACTTCAGCAGCTGGCATGGTAAAAGTTGAAGTACAGGATATAAATGGCAGGCCAATTGAAGGTTTCGCAATTGAAAATGCCAATGAATTAATAGGCAACGAGATCGGGAAAATAGTGACATGGAAAGGGAATCCGGATTTGAATACATTAAACAACCAACCCGTCAGGCTCCGTTTTGTCATGAAAGATGCTGATCTCTATAGCCTGAAGTTTAATTAATTCCAGGAGAATCTGTCAATATACCAGATCTCCAAAAAGAAAATTATTCTACAATGAAGAGCAGAGATCCTCTGGAAAGTATGAATTTAAAGAACAAAATAAATTCCGGTAAAAGAGTATACGGTACCGCTATTGTTTCACCATCAACAAAGTGGATTGAGGTTGTTAAGCAGGCAGATCTTGATTTCGTGTTCATAGATACAGAGCATATGCCTTTGGGAAGAGAGACGCTCTCGAATATGTGTACCATGTATTCGGCCATTGGGATTCCACCCATGGTTCGAATACCATCTCCTGATCCCTACATTGCCTGTACCACACTGGATGGAGGAGCATCAACTATCCTTGCACCCTATGTGGAAACTGTAAAGCAAGTGAAGGATTTGGTTGGAGCTGTAAAATATCGTCCGTTAAAGGGAAAAAAGCTCCAGCAAATTTTGGATGGGAAAGAGAGATTGGATGAGAAGTTAGAGAGCTACATTGATCAAAGATGTAAGAATAATCTTCTGTTCATAAACATTGAAAGTCAGCCTGCTATTGACAATTTACCGGAATTACTGTCTGTCCCGGGATTGGATGGAGTGATCATAGGACCGCATGATCTCTCATGCAGCATGGGACTGCCGGAGGAATACACCAATCCGGTTTTTGAAGAAACTGTAACCAGGATCATAGATCAGTGCAACAAAAGAGATCTGGGTATTGGAATTCATTTCTCCGGAGAACCCGAACAACAGGTCAAATGGGCCAGGGCAGGTGTGAATATAATTTTACACAGCTCTGATATTTCCCTGTTCGGAAAAATATTGAATCACGAAATATCAACCATCAAAATAGCATTAGAGGATGATTTTGATGAAACCAAATACCTTTCTACTACTATTTAGTAATTATTAATAAGGCTAAAATGAGGTAATTATGAGGTTCAAATTTATTTGTCTTCTATTGTCATTTTCTTTTTCATTGACCCATGCAAACAGCAATGATCCATTTTTGCAGGAAATCGCAACTGTTTTTACCCGGGATGATGGATTGCCTGAAACAGTATTTTCAGCAATAAGACTCGACGAATCATTGAATATTATCGCCGTCTCCACCGGGGGAGAATTCATCTATGATGGAGACAGATGGAAGATCTATTCGAAGTCATCTTCTGTTTTAACGGAAGAGAAAAAGGAATTTGATGAAAATGTATTGTCAGAAGTTACATATCAGCATCAGGTTTATATTGGGAAGAGGGATGGCCTGTTTATGAAAGCTGAAACAGAGGATGAATGGATTGAAATATTTCCGGCAGACAGGAATTATAGTTGGAAATTATCAAATGTTAATGTGCTGCAGGTAGACTCCAGAGATCGCCTGTGGTTTGGTTCAAATGAAGGAGCAGGATATTTCCACAACGGTCAATGGCAACTATTTACCGGAAAGGAAGGATTACCATTCAAATACTTTACATGTATAGCAGATGCACCGGATGGAGAAATATGGTTTGGTACCAAGAAAGGTGCAATCAGAACAGATGGAACAAAGTTTTACTATCGCTTCAGCAGAAGATGGTTGCCCGATGACCAGGTGAATGACATCCTGGTGGAAGAAGATGGTACAACCTGGCTGGCAACCAACAAAGGAATAAGCCGGATCACTTTTCAATCCATGACCCTGGAGGAAAAAGCGAACCTGTTTACCGAACAGGTTGAATCACGTCATACCAGGATGGGTTTTATTGCACAAAATAGGTTGAAGGTCCGATATGAGCCCGGGTCATGGGAACCAGCCATTTCTGACAATGACGGGATGTACACAGCTATGTATGGTTCCGCTCAGGCATTCCGCTATGCAGTGACCGGGAATTCAGAAGCAAAGAGGCTGGCTAAAAGAAGCTTTGATGCATGCAAATGGCTGGTTGATATTACACACGAAAAAGGATTCCCCGCCAGGGTAATCATTCCAATCGAATGGCCGGAACCGGTTAATGAACAATATGGTCACGCGTATAACATAAGAAAACAGAAGGAAGATCCCTTCTGGAAAGATATTTTTCCAAGATTTGTTAAAAGCAAAGACGGAAAACACCTCTGGAAGTGCGATACAAGCTCAGATGAATTAGCCGGGCATTATTTTTTCTATGCTATTTATTATGATCTGGTTGCTGATACCGAAGAAGAAAAAATGCTGGTAAGAGAAGTGGTTGGTGATGTCACAGATCATTTGATCCGTCATGGTTTTTACCTTCAGGATCATGATGGCAAACCAACAAGATGGGCAGACTTCTCTCCGGAATTTTTTAATTCAGTCTGGGGATGGGATCAAAGGGGTTTAAACTCAATGATGATGCTTTCATTCTTGAATGTAGCATATCACGTTACCGGAGAAAATAAATACATGGAAACTGCAGAGATGCTGCGCGAGAAATATCATTATCATATCAATGCCATGTTATCCAAAATGTATTTCCCCCCGGAAGATGTTGTACCCTGGGATAACAATCTTTGCCTTATGAGCATGTACGGCCTGCTGAATTATGAAGAGGATCCTGAACTGATCATGATGTACAGGGAAAGTCTGGAAATCGCCTGGCTTCACATCAGTAATCAGAAAAGCGCTTTCTGGAATTTGTTGTATGCTGCCCAGGCTAAAAAGTTTAATGACCTGGTTGATACCGGCATCTATAGCTCCGGTAAATACTTCCCGGAGGCTGGTCCCTATGCTGAATTCATGGCGAAAGAATTCTATAGAACGGATTTTAAAACTGAAGATATACTTGAGACACTTCAGAGATTGCCCCTTGATCTGATCGGGTACAGAATGGATAACCGGCACCGGCTTGATATAGTTTTTGATCCTGCCCCGGGACAGGTGGTGCAGGAAGGTTGGCGGCCGGTTAATCCCGAACGTCCCGATAACACATTTGAACAGGCAGATGAGCACTTGCAAAAAACAGGCTGGCATGTCGACGGTAAGGCCCTGCCCATTGATGAACGTTGTCATGTGAGGCTGGACCGTGATGGTTTTGCCCTTGACGCAACAGAAGGAAGCGGTTATTCTGAACAGGAAGGGACGATCTATCTTTTACCGTACTACATGGCGCGTTATCACGGACTGATAAAATAAAGATATTGAATCATGCAATACCATCTATTTTCATTAATATTTACTATTACTCTGACAGGATCAGCAACCTCAAAAATGGATATAAAGCCGGAATCGGTTCGTTTAAAACATAATAATCCCGGACTGGTTGTGGACCTGGGTGTGGGGCTCTGGGCCAATCCAATACCGGTTGACTGGGACAGGGATGGTGATACCGACCTGCTTGTTTCCACGAGTGACAAACCCTCAAACGGACTCTACTACTTCGAGAACGACGGGAACAATCTATTCAGTCCCGGTAAGTGGATTGCTGAGGGGAAAAAACGAATGTCAGTATCCTGGCCCGGTGGCAACATAACCATATGTACCCCCGGCATCATCTATCAGGATTTCAGGGAACAGCTCTACAGCAAACCTGCAAATACCGGATACAAACAGAAATTTTACAACGGACGGGCCAACCAGTGGAAATATGCCGATTACAACGGTGATGGCATTTTCGACCTGCTCATCGGGGTCAGCGACTGGCGCGACTATGGCTGGGATGACGCATATAATTCAGAAGGTACCTGGACCAAGGGTCCCCTGCATGGTTATGTATACACGGTTATAAACAACGGAAGCAATGAAAACCCCGATTATGGCAAAGCCAGGAAAATCATGGCCGATGAGAGACCCCTGGATGTTTACGGAAAGCCGTCGCCGAACCTGGTGGACTGGGACAATGACGGTGATCTTGATCTTATCTGTGGAGAATTTCTTGACAGGATAACCTTTTTCGAAAATACCGGGACACGCACAGAGCCTGTATATGCAGAAGGTGAGTTTCTCCAGGTCAACGGGAATACACTGCACCTGGAGCTTGAAATGCCTGAAGTTGTGGTTTTTGACTGGGATAACGATATGGATCCCGATATCATTGTTGGCAAGGAAGATGGCCGCGTGGTCTTTATCGAAAATACAGGCAAGGATCTGCAGGGCCTGCCCATCCTTGCACAACCCGTTTACTTCAAACAGCAGGCAGATTTTGTTAAATGTGGTGCCCTCTCCACACCCTGCAGCTATGACTGGGACGGAGACGGGGACGAAGATATTATAGCAGGAAATACAGCCGGTTTTATTGAGTTTATCGAAAACCTGGGTGGCAATGATACCCCGGTATGGGCGGCCCCAAAACGGTTACAAGCCAACAACGAAATTTTCCGGATCATGGCCGGAGAAAACCTCTCCATCCAGGGGCCGGCAGAGGCAAAATGGGGATATACAGTTCCTTTTGTGGCTGACTGGGATATGGATGGTCTGCCGGATATAATTCTGAACAGCATAGTTGGGAAGATCATATGGCTTCCAAATACCGGCACCCTTGCAGAACCCCTGCTGGGGACAGCACAACCGTTGATGGTTGAATGGGAGGGAACACCCCCCAAACCAGCATGGAACTGGTGGGACCCAAAGCATGAAGAACTTGTGGTGCAGTGGCGTACCAGGCCGCTTGTTATAGACTTAAATGAAGATGGACTCAATGACCTGGTGGTTATTGACCACGAAGGTTATCTCAGCTTTTTCGAACGGATAATGAGTGAGGAGAGGCTGACTCTCATGCCCGGGAAGCGGATATTTTATGATGAGCAGGGCAAACCATTGCAACTCAATTCAAAAAAAGCCGGAGGCAGCGGCCGCAGGAAAATTGACCTGGTTGACTGGGATCAGGATGGTGACCTGGACCTTCTCATAAATAGTATAAACACCACACTTTACCTGAATATTGGCAGCAACGGTGAGTTTGTGTTTCAAAATACCGGAGACCTGTCATCGGTGGTTCTGGGTGGACACAGTACCTCTCCTACCACCGTTGACTGGAACGGTGACGGAGTCCGCGATCTGCTGATAGGTGCGGAGGATGGTTTCTTTTATTACCTGCCAAGAAATAACCTCTGACAAAGGAGTTAACGTGGAAGTCAGTGGCAGCAATGGGAACCAATTATTCCACATAGATAAATTCCAATAATTTTCTTAATAGCAGGCAAACTGCCGAGTCTCATGCTGTCCACTGCAATGCTTTGTTATTCTTTTATTCGATGTTTGCAGAGATTTACAACTCCACAATCAAAACATTTGTCTTTAGACCGACAAAAACCGAAATTCACCTCCTCAGTTTTCGAGCAATAGGTATAAATACCTTTATTGATTTGTCTCAAGGTATACGGGATACTTAAGGACACCTGTAAAAATGCTGATTTGCCGAATCAAATTTGTAAGAGTCCTTTACAAATCGTGCTTCAACAATGTCGCCAATTATGAAGTCAAATACATTCTGACCTATTCCGTAGAGAGGCCTCCAGGGCTTAACCTTGTCAAGAAAAACATGCCAGTCTTCATTTGATATATCTAAAAACTGACCATCAGAAACATTGTTTTCCCCCATGAACTCGGCATACTTGAATTTAATATATTTGGAAAAGCTTGAATTGTATTCACGGTTAAGAAAGTTGCATGAAATTAGCAATTGCCAAATCATCCTCCAAAAAAAAGCACCGGGGTTACCGACTTTCTCTGTCAAAAAAATGTTCGTACACTCATAGAATAGCAAACCAATACGGCCAAGTTTTCCTGCCTTCAATTTAGTGTAAAACAATGAATCAAGAGATCCCGCATAGTTACGAACATATTTTTTCGGTCCAGCGTAATTACTCAGGATGCTACCCAAGCTTTTGATTGAGGAGATCCCTCTTTCTTCAAGCAACGGAACCATTTTGAAAATATGGAATCCGCCCTGTTCATAGTCATGTTTTATAAAAATTCGGTCAATGTCATTCCAAGATTGATGATATTGTGACCATCTCCTTTCTGTTGTTGAAACAGCATGTAGGATAATTGAGCACGCTGTGTGTAATTTGATTACCTCTGAGTCTTTAGAATCTTTTGGCCTGAGTTGATAGTCTGTTGAGGGGGAAATTGGAAGTTCGGTACATTGCTTTGCATTTGAACTCAATACCCTGTGCCTTGTGTGCTCACCCGCGGTATTAAGAGCAATTTCACAAGACCTTCTCGCAAAAGTCAATGCCATTGATAGACTTTGATCATCTTCTATTCTGAAAGTTATGCTCCCATGGGCATCTTCTCCCTTGATCCAGTTTGCCGTGGGCAGTCCAATTAATTCTTCCTTTCCAGTGTAAAATTTCAGCGATAGAAAATTCTGCCTTATGTCCAAGAATATAAAAGCTCTCGTGGGAGTGATGAAATAACTCAGACCTCAAATGTGAGTTTTAGCGGTAATCTATGTTTTGAGTGTTTCGGATAATAATGGTATGGCTTCGTTGAATTTATTAAGGGCACCTCTAAAAACCTATTGTTGATATAATCACCTGATTGTTAATATGTTAATTGTTGTAAATTCTATTAATTGCTTAGTTTTACAGTATAAAAATAAGCAATAATGAAAAACATA